>Ga0307517_10005864_pt1 | contig 18350 bp, 23 predicted proteins | sample 23_EM_MG_FD_194515 | JGI IMG/M metagenome (GOLD analysis project Ga0307517, IMG submission 194515) | Populus trichocarpa ectomycorrhiza microbial communities from riparian zone in the Pacific Northwest, United States - 23_EM | ecosystem: Host-associated > Plants > Roots > Unclassified | place... | reverse complement strand
GTAAAAAGACGAACGTTTCGCGTCAGCCGACGAACTCTGCGAACGCCTGGGACATTGCATCCGACGTTGCCGAGGCTGGTGCGACGGCTGGGGGGATCGGGAGCTCTGGCGCCACTCCTTGATTCAGGTCGAGAGTACCGACTGACACGCGAGAAAGAGCCGTCCGAGCGTAACACGAAATGCCGTCGGACCGGACTTGGCCAGGGGGAATAGGGGTCGGTACTGAAGTAGATGACCTTTGGGGACTCGGGGACCTCCGTAACGCCGGCGCTTGGGCCGACATGGTTACCATCGGTGGCGCCGATGGAGGAATTAGAGAGGGTAGATTTTCGAGTGAGGATGGGAGGTGACACGTCGACAGAGGGTGAATTGGCGCATAAATCCCAGATTACTGAGAGGTGGAATGAGGAGATTTGGGGGACAGGTGGAAGAGGTTTGAAGACGTCGCTGTCGTGATAGGACGGATGATCCTGCGGGGTGTGAGGTGGGGACAGATTGCCTGACGTGGATATCGATACGTACCATCTCTGTAGTGGCGAGAGGTGGCGACTGCGGACCCTTTGGACTTCTCCTGCCAGAATCCCTCATGCAAGTCGGAGTCGTGCACAGGGAGTGGCAGTGGACGGTGAGCGAAGAAGTGGCAGATGAAAAGGAATCGTCCAGCTGGAGGAAGTCTGGTGCGTCTAGGCCTGCAAGACTTAGAGAATCGTCATCAACAAAACTCATCCTTAGGATGGGGATGTGGAGGAAAATGTTGTGGGCGAAAAGACGCCAGGCAACCACCAGTGAAACTGAGAGCGAACCGAGCACAAAGGGGTTATATATCACCCTTTAACTAAACTGAAAGGGACACCAAGACAAAGAGGTTTTGATGGGGAATTTCCGAGTTCATTCAGACTGAACGAGTACAAAGGGAGTATTTGTAGTCGAATCATTGTCGAATGGCATATGGAGGCCTCGTGCCGCCTCGTGCCTTGCTTTGATTGTCCAATGGCCTGTTCGCGACCGGTCCGAGCAAAAGTCACAGGGCAGATCAAAAGCGTGCTTGAAAATCAAGTTTTATCTCCCACATCGCCAATTCTGAGCGGCGTCGACGGAGATAAGTAAGGTCGCGGACATGAAGGGATGATGGAGTCCGGAAAGACTGTTCATGATCGTCAGCGGTTCGATCACCCACCTCACCCACGACCTCCGCCCTTGCAGAAAAAAAAACATGAATCCTTGGCAGTATCCCCAGTCTGCAGGGATGTTCTATTCTCCGGTCTCTTCTCACTACGCCCAGGCGTACCTTCAAAATTCTCTCGGCGGGTTTCAGCAGCAGACGCCTACACCTCGAACGGCCTCTTGGACCTCTCCCTCCGCTTCCACGTTCCAGCCACAACCCCGTCCTAGAGGCACGCACAAATGCACACACAGCCGATGCACGTTCTCGGGTTCCCAAAAGGCGGTGGAGATACATATGATGGACAGACACCTGATATACCCACCGGGCTACAATAAGAACAAGCAACGCGATTGGGACGCTGATCCGTCACTCAAAGGGTACGTATCCCCGATATCACATGCAACCAATCGTCTGCCACCCCTTCGCAACGACGAGCCCTGACCTACTCCTAGAAAACCCATCGTTATCCAGGGAACCAACGTAGCCTTGAACACCCCAGAAGATATCGACGCCTGGATAGCCGAGCGGAAGAAAAGATTCCCGACTGCGACCCGTGTAGCTGATAAAAAGGCCAAACTTGAAGAAGCTATCGCCCGCGGACAACTGCCATTTGATGATAACCCACGGTTCGCCAAACGACAGCGACTTGACGGATCTAATCGTGGTGCAAGCAGAGGTCGTGGGAGCGGTCGTAGTCGAAGGAGGAACGGTCCTTCGGGTGGCCGTGATGGAGTTGTAAACGCAAAAACGCTAACGACACCCGTTCAAATTGCACCGGGACCCTCTTCCCTGCAACCCTCGCTACCTGGCAAACCCCCCGCCCCTGTACTTCCTGAGGGTTATGACTCTTCAGATTCCGATGACGCGCCGCCGGAAGTGCTCTCAACGAAAACCACAAAAATCGCTACTCCCGAACCGTTATCTCCTCCAGAGACTTTGCAAAACTCAGTAGACGCGCAGGCCAAATCCTCCATTAGCGAGATGCCGAGAGGGCCAAGAAGACCCACTGCGCGTCAGCCTCGTGGACCGCCTCCGATACCTTTCGGACAGAACACCTCGCTTCTGAAAAACGTATGTGTGTCTGCGCGTGAAGTACGTGTTGATTACGACTGAAAAAAATCCATGAAACTAGTTATTGCTGCCAGAGATCAGAAACACGGTCTCGAACCTGTCCCAGGCGATCCGATTTCTTGTGGATAATGATTTCCTGGAGAACGTGGAACTCAAACCCGGGGACGCAGAACTCCAGAAGAACAGGATCCGGGTCCTTTCCTCAACGGAAAATCCCCCCGATAAATTAGAGTAATCTGTTTGTTTACATTTGGGATACTGCATTTCGTGCTTGTACTATTACATTGCAATCGCTGACAAGTGATACGGGCCCTAGAATACTTGTTCAGGGCCTATTCGTGTTCGCCTGAGAGGCCCGTCTTTTGTATAAGGAGACGGTGTCTCGAGTACAACTCTCCTGTTCTCCCACATCAACGGGAAACATTTTTCAACTGACCCTTCAAACTCGCCACCCACCACCCATTGTTGGAGTTTCACCACCAAAGTTACGTCCTCGCACAGACTAAGCCGATCCAATACGTTATCGACCGAGTTCCACCAACGAATTTGGCTCTCATTCGTCGTGTGAAACGAGAATGACACGCGGGTGATCCAAATAATCAGCTCGGTGAATGCGTTTGAGGTGATGGTCGAAAGCGTTCCGGATAACCACGTAGCGAAGAGTTCAGTATTTGCCCATTCGACCAGTTTAATCTCGAGCTTTCGGAACATGGGGTGACGTTCGAAACTAAGCCGAGGGAATCGGGTGTCTCCTGAAAGTTGAGTTAGATGAACCAGGGATGTCCCTGTCTGAGGAACGACTTACCCATCCAGTGCCATGTGAAGTTCATGCACTCAAGGTTTGGCGCGCAAGCGTCAACCAGTAGTTGGGAGTTATTACCAATAGATCCCAAGAGCTTGAGGGTCCGAAATTTGAGACCGGAAGGAAGCGCCACGAGGTTATTGAGGATGAGCAGGACACCCTTGTCGCTCCCTACATTCAATTCGAGGTCGAGGGTACCATTGAGAGGAGGGGACGCCTTGATGTCGAAGTGGGGACCGCCATTGCGCATGGAATGGATATGGTCTTGCAAACCGTTAATCTTCAAGTTGCGAAGGTTCGAAAACCGGCAAACGAAATAAAGGATCTGTTTGTGGTCTCCCCTCGGAAATTCCAGTTCCAGGGATTCCAAGGACTCCATGAATGCCCCAAAATATTCTTCCATCCTTGGAACAAACGAGGGGATATCCAACCAACGTGTTTTGAGGCTCTTGAGATTCGTGAAGGTACGGAGGTATCGAATGTGAGGTTGCAAATCGTGTGGAAAGAGCGGATTGCGACTAAGGAAGATCGAGATGTGACGAGTGTGTTGGAGGAGGCCACGTTCGCCTAATACCTGTAACCCCTTGAATTCGTTCCAGTAACCGGGAGTATTGGGTATTCTGGGAAACCCATACTGGACCCGAGGAGTGAGGTGCAGCGTTCGATGGAGGAACGGTTTTGCCGAGCGGGATACCACTTTACCGGATAGGGAACAAGATTTTAGAGCTTCTGTGTCCAGGAGACTGAAGATCTCGTAGATGACATCGTCTGGGAGGCCGGGTAGACCCTTATCGTACGTGATCATCGGTAAAGGTGGTCGTGGTCGTGAGGGCTTGATCACAGGCGCGGGGTTGCCCCATGATCCCAGCCTGCGGAGCATGCTGAACGCAGTCACTGTCAAAATGGTCAGTCTGGATAACTTGCGGTTCTGTGGCTTGGTATGCTCACATGTCATTGATGCGGTCTCCATCGTGGGCGTTCGGGGCCAGTCGGGTTGAAGGCGACTGATACGGTCCTTGTAGCCAGATTAAGCCAGCTTTTAAACCCCGTAGAAGGCTATAACGCTCGACCGCTCGAATCAGACCACGTAGGTAAGGATGTGCTCGCGATACGTGGAAAGCAACACGACATCCTTGGGTCGGACGTCGCGCATCCGCTCCCGTGCCTTGACAGATGAGGAAACTGCCACTAGTACTAATCGGTGACTTAAAGTTCCAGGACCCACCACGATCTCAAAAGCCGGTTTCCCCGCACATGCGATCGAACAACGAGGCACAAGTCCACGTCCACGTCCATGGGAGACTGATAAAAGTTGTCGAAACTAATAGTACACGTAAAAGCGAGGGTACAGGTAAGCGGGGTGATGTGGCATCCCGTCCTAGTATATCAATATACAACTGCGATCCGCAGCTCGAAACCATCACACCAAGATAAGAACAACGTAAAAAGGGTACATACAGGAATCCCCAACCTAAAACTGGAATATAACAACCAAGAGCCCAAAATCTACTAGATCAACGAATGATTAAAAAGTTATAAAATCTGCGGACAAACTGTAAGCTGTTATCTCGTTTGGCCACACAGGAGAACACTCGAGTCAGGCAAGTCAAACCTGATTGCACATACGCTTGTAGACGACGGAAGGCAGAATAGTAATAGCTGACGCCAGGGCTCGGGCAGGTCGCTCTTGATGATAAGCCGCATACCTGACCGGCGGCGGAGCCGAGACACCCGCCGATCGAGAATGCTGATTATCGTAGGATTTACCTCGTGGATGTGCGGTTCAAATGTCTTGTAGTCCAGTGACAATATGAATTCGGAGAACACAGGGGACCTGATTGTGCTGAGGACTCCGACCAGCCAACGTATGAGATCGTCCAAGGCGAAGGAAGACGTTTCGATCCGAGCTTCAAAAATACGGAGGTTCCGGCAGGGCCCAAGTTGGAGCTTGAAGAAGGCGGTCTCTGGTGCAGTCAAAACCAAGATAAGGAGTGGGTATGCAAATATAAACCGGTTTGCGAGCGATGCAGACTTACGACAATGCAAAGTATACGTCACAGTCTCTAAGGTCGACGCGCACTCTCGAACGATCCCGGTCGTGTTAATATCCGTACAGCATACGAACTCGAACGAGCGAAAATGAAGACCACCTGGGAGGTGAACAAGAGGTTCTAAGGAGATGGTCCCCCGTGAATCCGTACTGATGATGCGCAGTGTACCTCTAAGGGGAGCAAGTTGACTGCGTGGTTCCAATGAGGTCTGGTTTCCCGAAGGTTGGTGGGGGGGTTCTGGTACCGGGTTGAATTCCAGATTGTCGAGGTTTAGAAACCGAGAGATGAAATCCACCGCTACGTCCGGGGTCCCCCGTGGTGAGACCAGATGTAAGGATCTTAAAGAGTGTGAGAGGTGGAGGAAATAACGATCAAATACGGGAAGGAACGGCAAAGGATCGAAGTGAGTGAGAGTGAGAGAGGTTAAGCACGTGTATTTCCGAAGGGTCTGGGCGTACGGCCGGAGACCCCGGGGTGTGAATGCCTGGCCCACCACGACGACAAGATGTCGGGTATACTGGGTTAGGTTGGCGTCGTCAGCCAGGGACAATCTGCGGAGGTGCGTTCGATTGAAAATCCAGTATCGTCCCGTCAACTTGACCGCGAATGGGAACGTCTTCGGACCTACCACGCATAGCCGCTCGTGGATGACACGTCTTGCGGAACAAAACAACGCTTTACATGCCAAGGAACATGACACTAAAGCATCCCACTCCGTCCTGAGATTCTCGAGTATCATGTCTACAAGTTCCCGAGGTAGGCCCTTCCATTCACCCGAAAAGTCGGCCTCGATTGATGCAAGGTTAACCGGCGTTTTCCGCTGAATGGTCAACCTGCGACGTAATATTCGGGCTATTCATTTGCTGTCAAGATCACTAGCAAATCAACAAAGAAAAACGCACTCACAGGATCCAAGCATTGACAGTGCAGATCGAGGACTGTGGCCAACCGGACTGCTCTGGGGTTCAGATGGTGGTAAAAGGGTATGGAGTGGACGTGGAATACGCGGAATTTGTGGCAGGCGGCTGTTGGGATTGTGGGCGGCCAAAAAAACCTCTGGAAAGCTCCAGTTGCCTCGAGTCGCCCGTCTGCAGATTCCTGAGGTACTTGAGCCATGAGGAAAACAAATAGTTGAACTATTGGCCCTTTCAGGTACAGGCCACCAGGTTGAAACAGAAACCGCCAACGCCTAACGGACTACCCAGAGAACTGTCCCGCTCTTTCCATGCGTTCCAGTGCGAGATTCTGCCGAGGGGAAAGCGTTGATCCTGTACCATACATGTCCTGGGATCCCGGAGCGGTAGTTTGTCGGCCCTTTCCTTAGTTCTTCGATAGAGATTCTTAGTGTGGCTTCCGGTCAGAGAGGAACTCGAGCGCTTGAGCCATTGAACTGATTGAACTGGTCAGCTCCGTGGGAATTTTTATGGGAGCCTCGGTCTTTGTGGCGCTTGCACAGCACTGAACGTCGTGGCGTGGCAAGTACGACTTATTGGCACATGTGTGACCATGTCTCATAACATAGTCTTATACCTCGCGCTCGCACCCCATCTACCATGGTAGCAGTTCGAGACGCAGGTGAGCGCAAACCAGCCTACAAAAAAAGCGGGTGACGTCGGGTGATTCTGCCACCCCTTCGATTTCGCTCTCGCGCTGAATGGAAGTCCAACCTCCCATCACTTCCGTAACCAGTGCTAGGTCTTGGTAAAGCAAGCATTAAATCCAAGCACATGTCAGACTCAATAGCCAGACCAGAGCAAACGAGCACAGGACCAAGCTGCGAGATGGGGTCAACGAATGTACATCACATCGCCTTGATCTGGGGCCGACATGTGCGCTGGTACATAAAACTCATATAGGAGTTCGCGGTGATCCGCGCGCTTGCGGTGGAAGAATCGTAAGACCCTGCGGGGCTCCCAAGGCTACGCCACAAAGGGCGGATATTCATATTCATCGTGAGACATGGGCGTGGAAGAGAAACCGCCAGCTACAGAGATAAGAACAAAGAGCGAGAAGTCCCTCCCAAAGCTCCCGACAAGCGCGGGACAAGTGGAGATCGGCTATTGTGGACATTGCCAGAGATCTTCTTGGCGTCAGCTCGTTTGCAGAGAAGCCAAGACAGCCGAACAATTCATGGGAGCAGGCTCCAAACCATGAATCCGCCACCTGATCGCAGTGTGTGTGGGGGTACCGGTCGCTGGCCAGTGACCATAGGAAAACTGGACGCAGCCAACCCATTTCAAATACATGACACGGCTTGGGTTAGAGCAGGGTCTATGATTATGATACATAAGATCGGCAGATCACTTTCCGTTGAACAGTCGCCCATTGACCATGGTTCCAAAAGGTCCGCCAAGCCACGTTATGCAGGCGGTGAATCAGCGGAAAGCGTTTCGAGTCCATCAAACAACCCGGGTCATATCTTCTGCGTGATCTGAGGGAACGAAAAAAGCTGTGCCGATCCTTAGATGCCTCCGATATCCAAGTATGCGCAGTCCCGAAGAGAATGGTTATACTTATAGGCGAGAAGACGATGGAGAGGGATAAGACTCCGCCCCTCTTCTACCCGGCATCCAGAATGAACTTCTCACCCATCCTCCTCCTTGTCTTTGTATTCGGGGCACTGGGCATCCAAGCTGCCACGCTCCCTAAACGAGGTAAAACGTCCAAGGTGTCATACTTTCGCTAAACGTACTTACGCGAGGGGTTGATAGACTGTGAACCAGATGAACAAGTGCTTGACTGTTCGTTCTAGCCTCCTGAGCCCAGCAAGTGCGTCGCTCAGACCCGCTTGGAGCCCACGCCGATTTAACTCGGTCGCAGGTGGAAGAACAAGCCGTTGACGCCACAGCCGCAGAACCTCCAAACTACACAATTTCAGTGGGTTCGCGGCCTGTATGGCGGTCACCAAATAGATGGCTGCGAGGGACATCTAGTCACAGAATGCAAGTAACTTATGTAGCTCCTAGTTGTAGACGGGAATGTTTGAGTATCGTTATTCGCCTTACGAGTTTCGGAAACTGCCATTGTGCGTTGAACCAACACAAGTGCCTGCGATGCCCTAAGATCGTTTGCGAACTCTGGAGAGATGGGAAATGCGATCAAAGAATAAGATTCGAGGGCGTTAATTACACGTTACTTCTCCGGGAACGGCCCAATCTCGAAAACAATGCCCTCCCTCTCAGCCATCAGCGGGAGTCGATTCTTAGCTTGTGCAATGAAATTCAGTTCCTTATCCACATTCTCGGCCCTTATGACAACCCTAAACCCTCTCTCGATGTCTATCCTCTCGAACATCCTGTCGAGCTCGGTCCACGTTCCCCACCACTTCCAGGCGTCGTGAGCCGGTTCAAGTGTCTTGAAGACCCCTTCTACTTCTAGGACGAACTCCGAGAAGCAGGACGAAGTGATGGTATGCAGGGTTTGTGACAACACCTCGTATGGGTATCTGATCGCCTCGAAGTCAACCCGGAGGGCCAAAGAATGCAGGTTCGTGACGTCAACGAGATTCAGTGGTAATCCTTTCTCATCTGCGATTTCTTCAGGACGGTTGTGTTAGAGGATGGATCAACACTCACGGAATTTCTTCCATGTGGTTGAGACAGTCTCTACGGTGTTAGAGCATGCGTCAACAACAGGCTGCTCCGCCCCGGAGGTGCAGCTTCGGAAGTCGATGAACCGGAAACAACGTTTCCCAGGGAGGGAGATCAAGTGTTGCACCAGATAGCCACGCCACTCGTCGACCCTACCAAGCTTCAGCCTCCCTCGGAAAGGTGCTACCCTCTCGACGACGGGAAACGACCCCGACTTCCAAGTTCTCCAATCGTGAGATTCCTCGGAAGACACCTTGAAGGACAGGTCATCGAGATGCGGAAACCGGGAAATGAAATCCAAGATGTCTCTGGCGTTTCCGGCGGGGGTGTCGAGGTGGAGCGAGCGTAAAGTTGGAACAAAATTCGCGAAGTGGGTATCAAAGTTACGGAGGAAACCTGAGGTGTCGAGCCAGTATATGCTCAATTCTTGGACCCGGTCGAAACGTTGGAAGTGGTCGTTGAACGGTTGGAGGTTGCCCGGGGTAAAGTTCCTGTGGAGGTGGATGAAGAGGTGGCGGGCATACGGTAATAACCCGTGTGCGGCGATCTCGGATAACACCCTAATAGCGATCCCCTGTCGATCCCCGCGGATGTACCTCTGCTTCTCTTTGAGCGTAAGCAACTCCCAGTTATTCTCGGATGTGAGGTATATGTCCTGGTGGATGATGTGGCGGGTCGAAATGAACAAAGCCTTGCAGGTCAAAGAGCATGCCTTGAGCGATTTTAAATCGTTCCCAAGCATGAACACGATGTAGTCGACGAGCTCTTGGGGGAGACCTTTCCAGGTTTCGGTAATTATGATGGTGCTGAGGTCCAAGAGCGGCTCAACGTCGGATTCGTCGGTCGAGTCGCTTGCAGGTTCCAGTGGTTGGTGTTCCGGAGCTACCTCATCTTCCTCGAGGGTTGCGCCTCGCCAGCGAAGGAAAGTGTGGCCTGTTGAATGTCGGTCAACAAGAATACCCGGAACATATTGCGAACACTTACGGAACTTGTCCATTGTCCCCGACCCCGAGTCTGTTGAGGGGGATATGCTGGTTGCCTAGGATGCCACGTCCGGTGACTTGGCGCCCGCCACAAGACAGTCATGACTTCGGGACAATCCTTCCGGCCGTTGACATCGAGCGCTGGGTGGCGCTCTCAGAACCCGGGGGCAGCACGTGATGCGTCGGGGAACCCCCTAAACTAACAAACGCAGGATTATCCCGCCCCACCACCCCCGACGAACGCCTGTGCTTGTTCAACGGAAAGAACAATTCAGCCAAAGTACCGCGTAACGTATAGTCTCAAATCGCGATCTCAATGACACACTGAAACCGTTTCTGCGTACCATATACGTATGGATCCTCGTTGTCCATTCACCACCCGGTGGTTTACGATCTCCTATCGCGGAATTGCGGTGCGCTTTGCGGAGTTTGTTAAGCTCGTGCCCGCAGAAAACATTGAAGGCACGTTTTGAAAGGCCGGGTCACGAAAAATTTCTGAGGGTCTCTCTCATCGTAGGAGGAAGTCCGTTGAATTCTTCGACGCCCACGGTAAATTAAACCTGTTTTGAGGGTCTCATGACTTGTAGGCGGAACTAAGATAGGTGAATATTCAGTAAACCGACGTCCAGGTGCTCAACTGCCGCTTTGGAATTAAGCCAGACAAGGCATTCAAGGGCAGAGGAATACACCAACGAAGCGCTCTCTACTTCCTGTGGATCCACTCGCTCAACGTCGGTCGAACGATAAGCAGTAGCGCCAGCAAGTGGGGTTTTCCACGACCAACGAGGAAGTGGGCCGGTCCGCCGATACTTGGACTTGGAACCACATGAGATCTTCAAACAGGAGTCGAGCGCCCTGATATCATCATCACAGCACAATTGGATTCCTTCGGAGTGCTCTCGGGATAGCCGCATCGCTCTAGCCGACTCCACGAAAAGCACAAAGGCTTTCGGGGACTGGCGGAGAACCATATGACCGCGATGTGATGATTGTAAGCCCCTCTCGCCGCTTCGCTGCATACAAACAACTTATCTTTCACAGGAGTTGCATTGGAGGTACGTAAAATCACAAAACTTTGATCATCAGGTGGATCACAATGATAGAGGCTCAGAGAGGATAACCGAAGGAAGGATCCAGAGCCTGCGATCTGTGTGGGATTCATGGGTGATCGAGTTTAGCGCGGCTCAAAACTCGCCCGGCGGGGGTTTCGGTGCCGGTGTAAGGAGTCGGAACAAGTATTTAACAACTGAATAGGCTCCCTCGTCCACATGGGCCCTTCCCAAGCACCGGTGCGAGATAATGGCCTCGTGGTACCAGGGCGGAAATAACCGTTCAATGGGATGTACAGATCCCAGAAACTGAGTATTGAGGCCTGAGGCATCACTGACAAATTGCCCCCCCTCGGATGCTCGGCAAAAGGGCGATCAACTGGATCCCGCTGTAGATTTTGACTCTAAGCGTTGACGTTCCCCTTCAAAGCCCGCTACCCGATGCGGTTGTTCGGCAGAAGGACTGCTGATGCGGAGAGACATAACAGATGTCGTGTATATGAAAAAAGGGGGCATGAAGTATATACTCGGGTCAATTAAGCGTAAACATACGGGGAAGGAAAATATGAAAAGGCGGGAGTGGGGGAAAATGTGGGAGTAAAGAAAAAAAAGGTGCATATGATGTGTTGGCTGCTAGAGGTCTGACAATCAACGGATAGCAATGGGAATCAGGAACAGGAACGATGAACACGACAACTATGTAACGATGTGCACGGCGGACAAGCGGAGGGGACAACGGTGGATGCAGAACAATGAGGGGGGATCGACCAAAAGGATATAAAAAAAGGGTTCTGGTGGATGTGTCATCACTCCAAAGAACTAACGAACACGGACCGAACGGAGAAGATATAATCCTCCAACCCCTCATCCTCCAACCCGTTTTCCTTCTCCGTTTGCAGTCTCGAGTATAAACCGCGTCACGGAGCTCGTTGTCAATGCACATCCTTCCGTCGCGCAGCTCCCCCTTCCACTGCTTTCAATCAGCCTCTGGAACAGGCAGCCAACGCGAAAAAGTAGTGTATTGACAACAAGACAACAGGCACAACGAGAAAGTCCATCCGTTTCCCAAAATCCGTGGAGTAGTTTGTAAGCGTACCTGGGGAAGAGAGTGCGAGAGGGATGATCGAGGGTGACGCGAGACGGGGTTGAGAAGTAGAGTGGCGAGACTAGAAAGAGGGCCAAGGTAAAGAGTGCTGTATACAGACATTTGATAGTGGGATAACGACAACGGGCAAGTGGGGAATACCAACAGGAGGTTCACGCGGGGCCACACAAACGCAAAACAATGGCAGGAAAAACACTGTTCTAAGTTTGTATGCCCTCGCGTAAAAGGCCAGTTTCCAGATGATATCCCTGTTCGTATAACACATGAGTTTTTTTTTTCTTTTCGAGTTTCTTGAGGTGGATCCATGTCAACTTAGTAGTGAGAGAAAAGGTGTTGGTGGGATGCCGACAGGCGGTCTAGTTTGTATCCATGGACTTGGTTACGCCTTGTGTGGAACTTGGAGGTGGAGCCAAGCACGGACCTAGGTTGACCATCCCATGGCATAAAAGGCATGTTTAGCGGCCTCCTCCTTGGCAATTTGCTTGCTCGGCCCAGAGCCTTGACCTTTTTCGATGCTGTTCACTGTAGAATTGATTAATCCGTCAGTCAAAACAGCCCAATTCAAGATGACAGCTAAGATCGCGGTCAAGGGAAGAAGCCTACCTAGACATTTAACGTGCCACTTGCCAGCGTGGGGAGGTCCAAAGAACTGAGCGGTATATTCTACACCAAACCGCCTTTGACTGGCGGTTTGATTGAACAATGGCAAGTATGAAATCTGCTGGTTCGGTGCGGGTGGAAGCGGCGGAGGCTTTGTCGCCGGGGGTGGCGGCGGGGGTTTGAAAGAAGGACCAGATTGTTGAGGGGGGAAGTGATTGTTGGTACTCGAAATAGTATTTGCGTAAGAAGGGGGCTGGGCGACGCGAGGACTGGGCTGCGAGAACGTCGGGGTGTCCGTGTCGAACTGACCCATAAGCCGAGCCCGACTGGCCGCTGCAACGTTCGGTGGAGCACCGACCTGCTGAGGAAGGGGTGAAGGAATGGTGAGAGGGGTCGAGTCGTTCTTTACTCGCTTCTCGCTCGGCTCAAGTAACTGGTTGATCCAGTCTTGTACGATGTTATACCCGTTTTGAATGGACAACGCTCCGACGTAGGACACGAAGAGCGTGCGTCCTTCCTGTTGAAGCAGTTGGGTCGGCGTCTCGACAAAACAGGGTTACTGGGATGACTTACCTCGGGATTCTTGAGTCGGGAAGCGACTCCTGGAGCACATCGGACTTTGTTCCTAAGGTTGTAGCCGGTCGCCCATTGATCGACGTTGGTTTTGGAAACACAGTCTGCGCACATTTCCTACCCGCCACACTTCCGTGAGGCCCGGAACGGCGACAATTATAGAAAGATGACTCACCTTGAGCTGGCTGGCGCTGAGCATAGGCCGCCTTCGGAAAAGATTGGTCATCACTGCCGACTCCAAGACTCTCTCGCCTATGGTGGCCAGCCGGGCACTTCCCCCATGCACATCGCCCGTGATGGCACCTGGTTTGGAGTTGAGGCTTTCGTGTGTGTATACCTCGAGCATGAGCTCGCCCTCGATGGGTGGAATGGGTGGTAGATTATCCATACTGGTGCGAGAGATTGTACGCTTTCGGGGAATCGAGTCCGATGTCGATGAGGATGGGAAAGGGTGTGCCGAGTGAGGGGGAGGGGAATCACCTAAAGGGTGGCGATGGGGGGAGGAATGCGAGGAGGGTTATATATGTGGTTAGCGGAGGTCAAGGAGAGAAGGGAAGAGAGAATAAGAGATGAAAGGCGACCAGCCACACAATGACGGTAGTAGGGAAAAAAAGAAAATTCTGCCACGCTTACTGGTCATGCTGGCATCATCTCCTCCGCTCGGCGAACCTGGTCTGCTGGTGACTTTGCGATCCGAAAATTGAGAGTAGTAGGGAGATTGCATATCAGGGACGATGGGGATGCGGATGAAGAGACGGAAGGAATTGTCAGCGAGAAATATGTGGGACACACGGGGTTTATATATCGGGAAAATGCTCTTTCTGGGAGCCACGCTACGGGGACAGATACACAGCAAGATCACTAGAGGTTAATCCAGTTGTCCGAAAGCCCCTCCTCCACCCGCCACGGTTTTCCATCCAGCCACACTCGTACCCTCGCTTCGTCAGCGCCTCCGCCACTCCCGTCCAGAACCGAGATGTCGCCCTGTCTCCACAGGCACAGCACGGACCATCCGACAACAATCATCCCCGGCGGCCTCTGCTCCCCCACGCTCTCCAGCGCAGCGCTCACGTCCCTCAATGTTGAGAATACGGTCCTCTGGTCGGGCATCGTTGCACGCTCAATGATTGCGATCGGGGTGTGCCAGGGATATGGCGGCCCATCTCGCTTCTCGGGCGGCACGTCCGGATCCTGCAACGTAGTCAGCACTGCTCCAAGCCGTGCGATTCCCATGAGGATCACAACGGTCCGCGATCTCTCGTAACCGGGTAACTTGACTCCCTTGCCACCTTTCCCAACCCCTGTACACACAATAAATGATTCCGCCACCCCACGCTGAGTCACTGGTACACCTGCAAAGGTTGGACCAGCCAGGGCGGACGAGACTCCCGGAATGACAATGGGCTCGAATCCCTGAGAACGAAAGTAAAGGATCTCTTCTCCCGCTCGTCCGTACACCGTGGGGTCGCCTTGCTTAAGCTACAAGACGTACAACGAACGTCTCAGTGTTGAATGCTCGATAGATGAATCAATAGTCACGTACGCGAACCACAGTCAAACCCCGCCTCGCGGCTTCCACGGCAGCCTCCTGCAGCTCGATTTGAGCCCCATCAGCGTTCCCGGGGAATTTTCTTGCGATTTCGATCCGGACATGTGATGGAATCACCCCCAGGACGGCTGCAGGTACAAGCTTGTCGGAAAGCACGAGGTCCGCATACTTGGTAAGTGCGTCTCTGGTGGCGATGGTCAGCAGTGAGGGGTGCCCGGGGCCGGATCCAACCAGGAATATGCGACCCTTGTGTGGCGAGCTTTCCAGATTCAGTTGATGCTGGGACGCCCGTGGAAGGCTTATCGTGGACGAAAACCCCAAACCCAGGTCACAACTGAGTAGGTTATCGATATCCTCTTCTCTCATCCGAGCGAGCCGCGAGAACGACCAATACTCGCTGATCTGGGAAACCCATCGCATCCTCCGCTTCGCCACCTCCACGTCGGTCTCCGCCACACTTCTTTGAGGAACTGGGAGATTAGGCGTCGCCTCCTCGACAGCCTCTTCGCACCCATTACCCCCGTTTCCCCCTTCCAGGCCAGCCCGCCCCTCCTTCGCTCTCCCCCGCAACCTCCCTATCGCGGAGGCTGCAGCTCCGACCTCCTTTGGCAGTGCGGCCACAATCTCTCGTTGGATCCGCCCAGATATCCGGCAACCCTGACCATTCGCGGTGACTCCTATCTGCAGAGGTGATGGTGTTTTCGTGGTAGTGTCGATGAAACGATGTGTGGACGTGAACGAAAAGTCGCAGAGTTGTGGGAGGTCCGAGACATTTACCGGTACCCGGTGTTTTCGACAAATCCGGTGAATGCGATTGGCTGACTCAAGAGACCGTTTTCCTTCCGGTATCGTGGTCAGTGTGTCGGTTACGCAGACGAAGGAGACATCTCCCGTCGAGGATTCGAGGTATGATTCCAGAATGTCTTCGTCCTCTTGCTCGGTGGAGCCCAGACGTCTGAGTGTAACCTGACCCTGGTCGGCTCTCCAGCGTAGTTCGTCGCAAAGTGTGGCGCCCTTGGAGAAAAGAACCACAGAAGAATCGGCTTCCAGAGCTGCGAAGGCTCGTTTGGCCGCAAGCGCGCTAGATCCGACAATCACTGTCGTCTTCTTTTCCAACCGAAAGGACAGTAGTAGCGATGCCCCACCCACAGGCTGGGGGAAGGGTTCTACTGTCGCTATTGTCGTGGGAGTCATCGCCTCCGTAGTGACTTTGGAGGTAGACATGGTTGTCGTAGGAAATATACAGCGGTCCTGGTCATCCGTAGAGATTTTTTTGGACGAAGGGACATGCGCAATGATGAGCAAGCAATGATTGCGGAATACGCGAGGACGGTGATCGGACGTTCCCATCCTGGCACCATGACTTTCGCAATCCAAGCCATCCACATTCCTGCCTACGAAGAACGCACCGACCCATCCCCACACACCGTCTACCGCATCCAGATCACAGGCAGCGTACGAGAATGGCTGATGTGGCGGAGATATTCGGAGTTCGCGGACCTCCACACGGAACTCACCAAATCCACCGGTTCACTACCACCCGCCGCGCTACCACCGAAACACTCCTTCTCCATGTTCCGCTCCCATTCCAACCCCACCGTCCTGGAGCAACGTAGGGAGGGGTTGGAGACTTACTTACGGGCAATACTGAGGGCGAGGGAGGACACGTGGAGGGAGTCCTACGCGTTCAAGCAATTCCTTGGGATACCCATCGGGAAGAACACAGCCATCGAGGGTCGGTCGGCCACAGCTTCTTCATCCAAGAACTTCACCCTGGTTTCATGGGTGGACGAGCACATAGAACTCCAATCGAGCGTTCGCGACATCCGCGCGGATATCAACAAGCGCGATGCCCTCTCCGACAGAGGTGACATCTCCGGCTCCCACCAATCCAATGTCCAAGCGAAGAAGAAACTCCTTGCAGCTCAGACTCGTGTCGATGCCTTAGACGATGGCCTTAAGGCTCATGCGATGGCTGGGATGAGCGAGGGCGAGCTACAACGGAGGACAGAGATGGTTGCTCGCTTGCGGGACGATTGCGATAAGCTCACGAAGATGGTCACCGTTGCCCGACACACTTCTCGAGGAATTGGGGGGACACTTGACCGGAATCCTGCCCCGGACACCGATCGAAACGTGCTCCTCGGAAAAGGACCCGCGACATTTTCGAAACCCGGCAGGGTGTTTGGTGCACTGCCACCACCTCGGGAGACGGAGGAGACACGACCGCTGGATTCTAATGGCCTTTTACAACTCCAACAGGCGAAGATAGACGACCAGGACGCGAACCTCGCCCAACTTTCCGCGATCCTACAACGTCAGAAACACCTCGGACTTGCCATAGATTCCGAGATTAAGCAGCACATCGAGATGCTTGACCAACTGGATCAGGATGTGGACAGGTTCGGGAACAAACTGAGCACGGCGAAGAAGCAGATGAACAGGCTTGGATAGTGTCTAATTTCAGACCTTTATGCATTTATCTTCCACTTTTTCCCTTCGACTTTCAATGCTCTTAATTACGCATATCCCACATCTTAACTCGATATCAGTATTCACGACTCCATGCTGAAGAACGGGGCAGGTTGAATTGCATCTATCTATGGATTCCAATCTATGCATGACCATTAGCGACAAACGTAGTGTATCAGGGTGATGTGATAGATATCCGCTAGGGCACTTGTCATAGTGGTTTCGCCAGGAATTTCCCGACACCCTGGATGATATCAGATAAGGTGTCAGTCAGCGGGGATCATATGCCAGAGCATCGAAAGAGATCCGAACCTCATAACAAGCAATCATCAGTCCACACGCAGGAGCGATCTTCGCCATCCGAGGTCCAATGCCCGCATACAGTGATGAATAGCCCTCTGTCTGGACCATGTGCCTGAGCAGGGGTATCGAGGCCGATGTATGTGAGGGCGTCGACATTATCAACGATTGACGCCGAGTCTTCAGAACGTCGAAGGGGGAAGTGAATAGTGCGGCGATGATCCCACTCATTGCTCCACTGGCAAAGGCAACTGGTGCACCCTCTCGACCATTCCGGCCGAACCATGATTTGAACCCCTCATAGTTAGTCCAGTAGAGCCCACTGAAAGGAACATCTCGCCACAGGGTCGCACCAAGTCCCTTCCACAGGGACGATGGACCCTGTTTTTGGACTAGGATGGCGATTGACGAGATTACGGATCGGAGGGTATTGGGGTTGGAAGAGGATGAAGGGGTGGATTGGAGGTTGGTTCGGATCAACTCGAGCGGCGAAGCCACTGTTGATATGAACGTTCTCGCTGTGACACCTGCGAAAAGGGGGGTGAAAGCAGATGGGGTAACGAATAGAGGGAAGACGGAGTGTAGGAGGTGGTCATAGGTGACCATGTAGCATGTCGACGATGGAACACCTATCAGACTACGGAATGAAAAATCTGGTTAGTCAGTGTCTTCGGAAAGAGAGGGGGACGGCGAAGGCGAACATTGTTGTCCCGGCACCCTTCCATAACCCCCTCAACCCCTCAACCCTCGCTACATGCTTCACTGCCTCATAAAACCCGTTAACGCGCTCCTGTCGCAAGACACCATGATCCCACACGCACACAACTTCGGACCTGCTAAAAGTGGGGATAGCAAGAGAAGACATGCCGCGAACACAGGGGATGTTATTCGGCTGACAACAGGCATTTTGTGGAGGACGTGCGAACAGTTGATGGGATTTTGGTTTTGGGGGTTGCGTCTGCAACCTTGTCTTGACAACGTCGAATGGGGTCACTATCAACAGCAATCGGAACCAGAGCGAGGAGATACAGGTGTGGCGC
>Ga0307517_10005862_pt1 | contig 18356 bp, 13 predicted proteins | sample 23_EM_MG_FD_194515 | JGI IMG/M metagenome (GOLD analysis project Ga0307517, IMG submission 194515) | Populus trichocarpa ectomycorrhiza microbial communities from riparian zone in the Pacific Northwest, United States - 23_EM | ecosystem: Host-associated > Plants > Roots > Unclassified | place... | reverse complement strand
CATGATTTTCTAAAAAAATAATTATCAAGTTTTTTTTTTAATTTTAGAAACACCCTTATATGTTGGGATGCAAATTTAATAATTTCTTTTAAATACTAACTTTAATATTAAAATAAAAATTAAAAAAGGACAAATCTCTTTAATTACCGAAACCAATCTTTGAGTTAAAAATGGTTGTGAGCAGACGAGAAAATATCTAACTACTAGCCATTAAGAGAAAGAGAGAGAAGCCGCTTGTATAAAAAAAAATGGACGGTTGGAGGCGGTTTGCACGTGTAGAGGCAAGAATAAAAGGAGAAATAACAAAGGCATGGAGGGAAGTTGGTCTTTTCTGCATCAGTGCATCGTTCATTTTCGTCGTTTGACCTCTATGCATATATAAAAAAAATAGACCGGGTCTCAGCCGGGTTTACCCGGGTCGGCTGGGTCCCAGGTCAACCCGCCGGGTCAACTGGGTTTCATTAGGCCAACTCCCAGGCGGGTTTTTGCTTAGATCTGGATCGGTCCCATGCCCGGGTCGGCCGGGTCAACCCGTCGGGCCGGTCCGGGTTTCAATGACTTGCACTGTAATGTGAAGCCAAGCTAATTTTTTCTCAACGTAAAAAAAAGATGATTAGGTGACACTATTGTTTTTAAATAAGTAAGACAAATCCGAGACTCGGGTCATTGACTCGACTAGGTTCAAAAAGCTCGGTTAAATCAATAATATGATTAAAAAAACATGAGTGTCAGTAAATAAACCAAAATAAATAAATTACAATGATTAATTAAAAAAATAAACTCTTGCCAATATTATTAAAAACATATTCCTCTAATATTCTTAAAATATTTTCATGATCTTATTTAATAATAAAATAAAAATCAAATGAGAATGAGATAACTTCAGAGAAAGAAAAACAATCGAATCTCAACTCCTAACAAATCAAATATTAAAGGATAAAATTGAAAAAAATAATAATTAAAAAAGAATAGAAAAACTGATCTAAGTCCACTTGAGTCAGCCATGCAAATTCATGATATGATCGTGAAACTGAGATAATCCTTTAGAAAACAAATTGAATAAAAATAAAAAGCTCAATTCTCAAACTAACCCAATATTGAAGGATAAAATTGAATTTTATTTTTGAAAAAAGGAAAGGAAAAAAAAAAAGAAGATCCGAGTCAACTTAGGTTAAACATCTAAACTTGCAACTTGGAACTTAAGATTGAGATAACCCTATCATAACCCAAATTTAGGTCCCAAAAATTGTTTTATATTTTGCTTTTTTTATTTAAAAATCCAAAAACAAAATCATAAATTCAAAATCCAAAAATATTTTTAGGACACAAATAGATGAGCTTTTGAGTTACAACATGTCAAAACACTAGAAAGATAATGCAATTGGAATATTGTTGACGAGATAAGATAAAGAAGGACTTGATTGAAAGAAAAGTAAGATTGAAAGTCAATTTGACCAAAATTAGAAGAATTAATCAAGTTCAAGGACTTACTTAAACTTCTAATGGGTTTAATTGACTTAATTAAGGACTTAATTGAAGAAAATTAAGTTTGAAAGTCAATTTGACCAAAATTGAAAGAATTAATTAGATTCAATGACTTAATTAAACTTTTAATGAGTTTAATTGACTTAATTAAAGCAAAAATAAGTTTGCAAATAAATTTGTCCAAAATTTGAAGAATTAATTAAGTTTAAAGATTTAATTAAACTTTTAATGGGTTCAATTGACTTAACTAAGGTCTTAATTTAAACAAAAATAAGTTTTCAAGTCATTTGGACAAAATTGAAAGAATTAATTAGGTTTAATGATTCAGACTTCTTGATCTCACAGTCAAGCAACCCACACACAAATGATTCAACTCTCGAAAAGCTAAGTAAATAAAGTTTGATAAGAGTGTGACACAAATATAACTTATACCTAGACACCGACACTATTAGAATTGAACCCCCACCCAACAAATAACAATTCATGAATGAGAAGTATATTGGATTGACACCACAAAGTTAGTTGCACTTCGATAAGTTGTTTTTAGTCCTTTAGAGAACCAAGAAAGAGAAAATATCTCACCCATACACCTAACAACAAGTTGCAACAAAACAAAGTAATTTTTTTTCAATAATCCGAACATGAATCACATCTGAACATAAGTGTTTTTATACTCACCTAATATGAAATAAACCTTAGTGGATCCCTTTTGTGAACATAAGTGTTTTTATACTCACCTAACATGAAACCCTAAGTGTTTAAGCCCAAAACATAAAATTGAAAATGAAATTAATAGGTCTGATGGCTGTCGCATAAATACAAATAAAATTAATATAAGATAGTATGATTTTCCCTAGTTTAGAAGTCATTAATGCCGAAATAAACTTTCTTGTAGTTGTAGGAGTGTTTTCCGCCCTTAAAGATCCCTTGTTAGCTAGGAAAACCTGATTTGATTTGGTCTGCAATGTTGCTGCCCATATGTTTCCTTGTTTAGCTTGGATTTCCTTGTAAGACTTGGACAAATAACAATGCAAATTTCCTCATTGAGTTTGCTGACCTGTAGTTTTCGCTTCTTAGCTAGGAGAATCAATTTATTTGACTTAATTAATCCTTCCTAATTTAGGAACTAGATCTAGCCGAAATTCCTTGCTTCATTAAGAGAATAATATGGAAAATAAGCCAAGTTAAGGCTAACTTAGGCCCGAACACATAAACCCTCTGTGGAACTCGGGTTGAGGCCTTCTTGGACTTGGATTAAAGATGAATTAGAGGTTGTCCATTGTACTTCTTAGGCGTCTTTTGCTCTTTTAGGTCCATCTTACTCCTATATGCTAAACTAGCTCATTCAATGCTTCTTTAAGTCTCTTAGCCCCAACCCTTGTAATCGGCCCACTTGGCTCCTTCAATGGGTCAATGGTGTGTCTAGGAGTGGTGTTGAGCTAGTCCTCATTATTCTCTCTATTAATTTAATATGCTATGTAAGTCTTTTAGCCCCAACCTTTGTAATCAGCCCGCTTGGCTCTTCCAATGGGTCAATGGTGTGTCTAGGAGTGGTGTTGAGTTAGTCCTTATTTTTCTCTCTATTAGTTGAATATGCCATGTAGCCAATCAGTTGGTTATACATGTCATTATTATATTCATATAAATACATATGTATTATTAATAAAAGCTTAATTTATTTTTAATATTCATATAATAGTATATTAATAAATCTAGAGAAAAAATAAAGTCTATGAGACAAAAATGCTTTGCAAATGAAATTATAAAGTTGTTATAATTATGGAATTCCTATTTCATCAAAGCATTGTTCCTAAAATGTTCCTAATCGATGCTCTCTTAAATACCAGACACTCATTAGAGCCGTAAAGACTAGTACATATTATGTTATTTCTTTTATGAAAGGAAACAATTGTTTTCATAAGCTGAGGTATAAAGGATACCTAGAACTAATATGTAGGTACTTGTCATAAGACATGTACACTGAATCGACCTGCATGAGAATTTAATATAGAGAGATCATCTATGTCTATGGAAAGGCTCACATGACGGTTGTATAAATGATCCTTAGACTTGAGATCACTAAGTCATCTTATATAGAGAATGTTATGCTTTGATCATGTTACATGTTATCTTAATCGAGATAACGAAAGGGTAGACATTGGGTATAACATAAACTATATAAAGATATTTGAGTGATCAAGAGAGGATTCATCACCCTAGGTAAATTAAGAAAAATGTTTCATCTATTCTAAAATAATATTAACTAAGAAATCATTGATCAATGTGGAATGAGATTTGAAAAGAGTTTTAAATCTTATTCAAATGATCAATGACTATTATGTAGAGAACAAACATGATTTAACTTGGAAGACATACTCCATGCTTTAATGTTAAATCAAAACATTATTGATGAAAAAATATTAATTGCACTGAGAAACCGGTCACTAAAAGGTTAAGTCATACCACTAATAACTGTTCTAATATTTGGGGGATTATAACATGTTGCTAGACGATACACCTAATCTTTAAATATAAAATATCAATTGTTGAATTAATAATAAATATCAATTGTTTAATTTATTTGATTGCATTTAATTATAATTATAATTTATATTTATATTTGGACCAACATATTAGGAACCTAATGGGTCACACATATTAAGAACCATTAGTCAGAAATTAAATTAGGATGATTTAATTAAGTATGACTTGATTAAAATATATTTTAGAAATTAAGGACTAGATTATAATTAATACATGAACTATATTTTTAGATCTAGAAAAATCACGTAAGAACTTGATTGAGTTAATTTCTAAAATTGTCTTGAATTAATATATGGATATTATTCAGGAGGCAAATTGATATTTTGTCAATTTATAGGGTTTTTCAGATTTTTCTATAAATAGTAAGCCATGCATCTTATTTTTTAAGTGAGGAGTAGTTGTCTGTTAGAAAGAAAAACTATGTAAACACAATATTAGAGATGATACTCTAAACAAAACAATCCCTCTCTCCTAAATAGGGATATAAGAGGTTTCTCAGGGGTGGTTCGTGTAGATTATCATTGGAGGCTGGACAATTGGACAACTTGTGATTTACGACAACCCAACATTTAAGAAATTATTCAAAGTTTAAGAAGATCAAATATTCAGGTAATGAATCCCTAAACAACTCTAGATCTATCTAAAGGGATCCTATGGACTTCCAAATAATTTTGTTTCATAGTTTCCGATGTATTTATGATATTCAGGAACCCAACACTCTCTTTCTCTTTAAAAGGATTCGATCGCGAATCTTCATCACCTACATCAAACATAGTAAGATCAAAAATATTAAATGTAACATTAACACCATATTTACCAGGCAAATCAACTTTATAAGCATTTTCATTGATACTCTTTATGATCTGAATGGCTCATCACCTACATCAAACAGAGTAAGATCAGAAATATTAAATGTAACATTAACACCATACTTACCAGGCAAATCAACTTTATAAGCATTTTCATTGATACTCTTTAGGATCTGAATGGCTCATCTCCTCGCGGATGTAACTTGGACTTCTTTTGAGTCAAACATCTCTTCTTACGCATATGCACCCAAACCCAATCACTAGGCTAAAATACAACTTGTTTGCACTCTTTTTTGGCTTTATTTGCATACTCACGGTTCCTCTTTCCAATTTATTATCGTACACTCTCATGGAGTGTCTTCATCACTTATGCTTTACGATTTCCATCTAAATTAACCCTTTCATCAATAGGCAAAGGAATCAAATCCATGAGAGTTAAAAGGTTAAACCCATAAACAATCTCAAATGGTGAAAACTCAGTAGTAGAATGCACATTTCAATTATATGCAAACTCTATAAATGACAAACAATATTCCCAATTCTTTAAGTTCTTTCGAATGATAGCACACAAAATTTGTGTTCAAGTCCTATTAACTACTTCAGTTTGGCCATCTGATTGGGGATGACATGTAGTTGAAAACAACAACTCAGTACCTAATTTTTCTTATAACACCAAAAAATAACTAAGAAAACTAACATCTTTATATATAAAAAAATTGCTTTACAGACCCCATGAAGTCGTACTATCTCCCTAAAAAACAAATCAACAATATTAGTTGCATAATTGATTTTATGACATAGTATAAAATGCACCATCTTTGAAAACCTATCAACTACTACAAAGATTTAGTCCCTACCCTGTTTTGACCTAGATAACCCTAATACAAAGTCCATTTAAATGTCTACCTATGGTCCCTTAGATACAAGTAAAGGGATATACAAGTCATGCGGTTGAATCCTAGACTTTGCTTTTCTATATGTTACGTATTTATCATATATGTGTTGCATATCCTTTTTCATTTTTGGCCAATAAAAATGCTTATGCAACACATCCAAAGTCTTAACAACACTAAAATACCCTATCAACCTGCCCTCATGTGCTTCACATACAAGCAATTCATGTATAAAATTCAATGGAACACATAAGCGATTTTTTTAACCATAAAGTCTATAGTGCTTTTCAAAGGTCAAAAACCTCATATGCATCATAAACAATAGCAAAATCATTATCATCCTTATACAATTATTTTATGTGTTCAAATCCTAGAAATCTAACATCTAAAGTAGATAAAAGAACATACTTATGTGAAAGTGCATCAACCACAATGTTTTCATTCCCTTGCTTATACTTGATCACATATGGAAATGTTTTAATAAATTCAACCCATTTGGTATGTCTCCTACTCAACTTACCTTGCCCTTTCAAGTGCTTCAATGACTCATGATGAGAATGTATCATGAACTCCTTAGGCCAAAGGTAATGTTGCACGTCTCCGATGTTCTCACCAAGGCATAAAGTTATTTCTTATATGTAGGGTAGATTAAAACTGTCCTATTAAGTTTCTCAGTTAAATATGAAATGGGCCTCATGTGCTACATTAACACAACTTTTATACCTATACCTATACCTAAAGCATCATCATATTCAACTTCAAAAGCTTATATAAAGTCTAGCAAAGCTAAAATAGGTGCAAAACACAATTTATCTTTCAACATGTTAAAAGCTTTATCCTGCTCATCATCCCATTTACATCCAATAGACTTTTCAACAATTCTAGTTAAAGGTGTTGTAATAATACTAAATTCCTTTACAAACCATCTATAAAAGCTAGCAAGTCCATGAAAACTCCTTATCACAGTCACAGATTTAGGTGTAGGCCAATTTGGATGACCTTAACTTTCCTCTCATCCATCTTGACACCCTATGCAGTTACTACATATCCAAGAAATATAATTTTCTCCACGCAAAAGGCACACTTATTAAGACTAGCATATAATTTTTCATTATGCAATACACTAAGCACACTACGTAAATGATCAAGATGCTCATTCAAGTTCTTGTTATAGATTAAGATGTCATCATAGTACACAACCACAAATCTACTTATAAATGCACACAAAACATAATTAATCAATCTCCATGCACATCCTTCAAGTTTCATCATTCTTAGACATAAGTAACACTAGCACAACAAAAGGGCTTATACTCTCATAAATGTACCCCTTCTTCATCAACTCATCTACTTACCTTTAAAGCTCCTTCATCTTCTCAGGATTTCTTTTATAGGCTAGTCGATTAGGAATCAAAGCTTCGGGCATAAGATTAATTTGATGTTCAATTCCCCTTAATGGTGGTAATCTGCTAGGAATGTCTTCAAGGAATACATCATCAAATTCTTGTAATAAAGAAATAGCCATATTAGAAACAACAGAATCAAGATCATTAATATTAAAGTAAGCCTCCTTATACACAAGTAAGATCATCAGCTTGTTAGTTAAAAACATAGATTTGATTTGATCTTTTTTTCCCCATATAAATTAGGTTGTTTCTTTAATTTTTCCACACTATTATCATGACACATGATTACTTTCTTCACTCCTCGGGTCTTACCTCCACTCTCAACTGGTTTAATTAGTGATTTAGAATGAGATGAATCTGATGGTCTACTCTTACCCATGTCCTTACTTGAGTTTTCTCTCTTCCCATCCTTACATTTCCTTTTCAACTTTAATTGATCATCGTATACTTGTTTAGAGATAAGGGTATAAGATTGATTGTTTTACCATCTTTTATAATAGTATATCTATTTCTAAATCCATTGTCACACCCGACATTGCGGCAATCTTTAAAAATTAAATTGCAAAAAAAAAAAGAGATTTCTGACATCTTGTTCTTAGATGAGAAATGTCTTGTTTAAGGAGTCGCCACCTAGTACTATGGTTACTAGGAACCCTAACTGGTCAACATAGATTCTATGGTACGAGACTGGTTACTCAAAGAGAAGATATTATCACCCCTTAAGCGTTCTATCTAAAGTAGATTGCATTGGTGGTTTTATCCTAAATTGCTAAGGGTTTGTTGTATTATACTACCGATGGTCTGCTTGTAATATTCCTGACTCTAGTGATAGTGAATATTCAGATACGAATACTTCCAACTCTAGCGTTAGTAAATATTATGTAACACGAAAAAAAATATGGTATTCCTGACTCTAGGGCCAGTAAATAAACAAGTAAAATTTGAATTGAAACCAAAGCATACATATTTTTTATTGTTATTTTTTTATATAAAAAAAGGTATGTATCACATACCAGATTCACATTTCATAATAAAAATCAACAAATCAAATATACAGTGGAATCGTAAAAAAAAAATGCAAGGGACCCAAAAATAAATTCAAAAAGGTCCATGAATTTTTTTGGAATTTTTTAATATTTAAAAAGGTCTTTTTGGTTGGATATCAAAATGAAGAGGGGTGAAATAAAAAGGGAAAAGCATAAGGATGTGTTTTGCCAAACACACCCTTGGCCCAAAACAAATTGGGCTTGAGTCCCATGCTTAGGCAGGCCACAACTAGTTTATGTTTTTTTTAGGCTGGATCTAGCCTAGCCATATTGGATGGGCTAGACCCAGCCGGCCCAGCCTAGTCATTGGCCCAAGCCAGTGACCCGACTGGGCAGTAGACACGTGTGCATGCATAATCAGTGAATTATTTGATGGTCAATGAACAGTAAGAGGTGAATTACCTATGTAATTATAATTGCAAAGGAAAGGAAGGAAATAAAGAACTTACGTACCTGGAGCTGCTACTTGAAGATGAAGACGATGGTGATGAAGGGTTGGCCAGCTAATACTGTTTTCTCTTCCTCTATTTTTATCTATTCCTTCTCTGGTCTTCCTTCTCTCTCTCTGTATTTTTTTTGTTATTTATCCATTTATATTCACTTTCTTCGTTCTTGTTTTTCGCCTGTTCGCTCTATCCCTGTTTTTGCTTTCTCTGTTTTCTCTGTGTTTGTCTCTCCTAAAGACAATGACAATGTAGGGCTGGCTGGCTAATGCTACTCTCTCCTCTTTTGTTTCTTCTTGTTCTGTGTTTGTATTTTCTGTGTTTCTTTTTTTGTTCTTTTCTTTTCTATGTTTTTCTCCCTCCCTTCGTCTTTATGTTTTGGTCTTTATAGGGCAAGAGAATGCCCCTTCATCTCTCCTAGGATAGTGTGGAGATTGGCACGGTTCAGTCATGCTTGAGACAAAAAAGGGTACCCATTACTGGACCGTTAGTGGCACATTGTGGGAGAGAGATACTGGATAGAGACGTGACCATGATTTGCTATCATTTCCGCTGAATCGTTGAGATGAAGGAGATGAATAGTTTGTTTTGAAATGACGCTGTTTTCACCTGAAATGGAATTGATAATGAGCGTGGAATATGTTTTCCCATTGCTGATCTACATCATCTTCCTTAACTTGGACACTCAATACACGCTATGTAACCAAAGCCTCCCCCTCAACAGGATATGCAAGCTTCTCATCACTACAATTCTTTAAAAATGGCATCTCACCACTTTCAAATTTCTCACTTTCATATTCTATCTCCTCATTATCTATTGTAAGATTTTATGCAAGACTATTTTTTCTTTTTTTTTAGAAAAATAGTTGTTGTACTACTTAAATGTAGATTGTCTATTTTGGAAAGGACTATTATTATTTTTAGAGGAGACAAACAGATTGGAGGAATGTGGGGATTATGGTTTCCTATCAAATAAAAAGAAGAGAGAAAGAAAGAGAAAGGAGTGGCCAAAAAGAAGGAGAAAACTCTCACCCTTTTCTTCTATACCCGAAATTATATTTTCATCATTTTCTTTTCCTTAATTTTTTGATAGACATGAAGGCTAAATTATTTTTTTGGTTTAAATGATATAGAAACCTTCAGATTTCAAAAACTATGAAGATCTATTTTATCTTTTCTTTCCAGTTTATATGATGAGTATAAATGTTTTTCTATACTTATTTCTTATGATTGTTTAGTTCGATTATTAAAGCGGACTCTAAGTTATTATTCTAACCAATCTATTGCTAAATTTGTTATCAAAACTACAGTTGTGATATTTAAACTTGTGAAGCTACTTAGTTTAATAATTATGGCGGATCTATGTTGTTAATCTTAGAAAAAACATTCAATTAAATCTAATATAGACTGTAGAAAGTTATGTTGTCTAGATTTATCAACCTATCTAGTTCTTAAGGCTGCCATTGAATTAAATTACTAGTACGGACATTGTGGTTGTTTAATGGTTAATGTTAGTTACACTGTGGATTGGTTAACTAACTAATATTAAGGAAAGATAGATATTCATAATATAAATTGATGTATTGTTTCAATGATTAGTTTTGATTTCCGTAGGTGGACGTTTACTTGAGACCAAAGTTTTGCTCTTAATAAGTTTTGGTTTATTTAATTTAGTTTGATTACTTTATTTTGTTTACCATAGCATAGCCTAAATAACCTCAACCCCCCCAACTTTAATTCATCTAACATAAAGACCTGAACCAGATATTCCTCGTGGGATTAACCCCTTACTTGCTCTATACTATCTTCTTTGTTTAAGCTAGGATAATTAATTTATGTGACCGTGACATCACAACGACATGTAATCAAGAAAGTTTTATAACCGTACTATTTTTTATGTATAATTATGTATCATTGTACTTGTAGATTTAATTGATGGATGGTGAGACTAAGACTATCTTTATGGTATTGTATAAAAAATATTACTCATTTTTCATGTACATGATTATTAGAAATGTACAAATTGCATTAAAAAGTTTGGGTTGTTAAAAATGACTTCTTGAAAGGTAAAGTTAAAAGGGATGTTGCACCATCAGTACTGTCGAGTGAAAAAATGTATGATGAAATCACACAATATGAAGGCATTATATTTGGTTTTCATGCTAGTAAACAAAAGTTCTTTGGTTTTGGTGTGACCTATAATTAGGTAAAATAGAATATTTTCGAGGAGCTTTCTTATTGGAAGACTAATGTCATCTGCTATAATTTGAATGCAATGCATATTGAGAAAAAAATGTGTTTAACAATATTTTTAACACGATCATAGACGTGAAAGGGAAAACAAAGGACAATATAAAAGCTAAAATGGATCTATCTTTGTATTGTAATTATGAGAATATAGAGTTGGTTAATGATGGGTTCTGTGTTGCAAAACCTAAAGCCACCTTCATACCAGACTCACAGCAGGGGTTTGTCTGACAGTGAAGGTCCTCTGGTTGACCATAGTAGTAAGAAAGGGAAGGCAATAACTGTTCCTATAACAACCTTGAAAGGTAGACTTCCAGCTGGATCTTTGGAAGGGGTAGTCACTAGGAATATGGGCAAGCGCAGCACCAATAAAGCATCAAGCAGTGGTAGGGAATCTCCTACCCCTCCCTCTTATAATGCTAATCTACTGTTGGAATGTCAGAGGTTTTAACAGCCCTCTGAAGTAACATGAGGTTGTAAGCCTCATGAAGAAACAACATATTGATGTATGTGGTCTTTTAGAAACTAAGCTTTTATCTTCTAAGCTGTGTCATATGTATAAGTTTCGGTTAAAACACTATAAACTTCTTTCTAATATTGATGTTGCTAGTAATGCAATAATCATAGTTTTGTGGAATCCTAATACTATTCATATTGATCTTATTTCAATGTCTGATCAAGGGATTCATGTTATTATTCATTGTCTCATTCACCATTTTAGTTTTGCTGCTACTTTTGTGTATGGCTTCAACATCATTACTACTAGGAGAGCCTTATGGGATGATTTGAGGAGGTGGAGTCCTAATTCTCCATGGCTAGTTCTTGGTGATTTCAACTCTATGCTCTCCTAGGAGGATAAAAACAATGGTGCACCTATTTCTAGCTATGAGGTTTCAGATTTTAGAGAGTGTTGTGCTGATTTGGGACTTACAGATTTAAACTCAACGAGTTGTCTCTTTACTTGGTCAAATGGGCATGTCTGGAGCAAACTTAATAGGGTTCTGGTAAATCCTTTTTGGTTCACTTTGTAGCAGTAGGCTCATGTACATTTTGGTAACCCTGGTGTTTTCTTAAATCATTCAGCTTCTATCAGGATTGGTTCACGACTACCTACTAGAAAAAGGATTTTCAAATTCTTTAACATGTGGGCTGATCACATTTAGTACTTAGAGTTAACTGCGCAAACCTGGGATCCTCATTTTCATAGAACCCGTATGTTCACTTTTTGCAGAAAATTGAAGATCCTGAAGAGGCCTTTGAAGGAGCTCAATAAACTACATTATAGCCACATCTCTGAAAGGGTTGCGCGGGCTGAAAGTGATTTGGATAGACATCAATCTCTCCTATGCCAGGGTAGAGATAATGTTCAGCTCTTGTTGCAAGATAAAAAACTCAGATTGAAACTTATGAATTTAAAGTCCGCGGAGAAAATGTTCTTTGGTCAGAAGCTCAATTCCATTTTTTTAAAGGATGCTGATATAGGTACTCGAGATCTTCTAGGTACTTTAAAGCTTACTTTCCCGATCATTAAGAGTGTCATTCATTATGGACCATGTCTTAATGTTGCATCCCATGCCTCCCTTTTGGCCCTGGTAACAGATGATGATATCAAACATGCCCTCTTTAGTATTGGAAATGAAAAGGCCCTAGGGCTAGACAGTTACTCTTTTTTTTTTCAAGAGAGCTTGGAGCATCGTGAGAGGAGATTTTTATGCTGTTAATAAGGATTTTTTTTTGCTTCTAGGGAGATTTTAAAGCAAGTTAACCATTTGATCATTGCTCTTGTCCCGAAATCAGCCAATGTTAACTTGGCAGCAGATTTTCGGCCAATCTCTTGTTACAATGTTATATAAAGTGATTTCTAAGATTCTTATAGGTAGGATGGCTCATGTGCTACAAGATATCATCAGCCCTGCTCAAAATGCTTTCCTTAGAGGTCGGAATATGGCTGATAATATTAATCTAATGTAGGAGCTCCTTTGACATTATGGAAGAAAGAGGGCATCTCCTAGATGCATCATTAAGATTTATTTTAGAAAGGCTTTTGAATCTATTCAATGGCTTTTTCTGCAGCACATACTCTTATTACTAGGCTTCCCGGCTCAGTTTGTCTTATTATGAAATGTGTTGAGACCACTTCTTATTTTGTCTCGATGAATGGTGATTTGTTTGGGTTTTTCAATGGAAAATGTGGTGTTTGCCAGGGGGATCCACTATCCCCCTATCTTTTCATTGTCTGCGTGGAATATTTCTCTAGGATGCTTAAGTAGTGCACACATCAATCAGATTTCAATTTCCATCCAAAATGCAGTGCCCTCGGAATATGTCACTTGGCTTTTGCAGATGACATTCTTTTTTTTTAGGTGTGATATACAGTCGATTAACATTTTCTCCCAACAACTTCTCTCTTTTGGAGGACTATCTGGACTTGATACTAATCCTGCAAAATCATCCATCTATTTCGGTGGTGTTGAAGAGAGCATTAAGCAATCCATCTTAAATCACACTGGTTTTTAAAAGGGAGCTTCCCTTTCCAATATCTTGGCATTCCTCTAGTCCAACACAGATTATTGGCTAGCCAATTCTCCCTTCTCTTGCACATGCTGGAATCATCAATTCAGAGTTGGATGGGTAAGCATCTCTCATATGCTGGTCAGGTTGAGCTAATCAAATCAGTTTTATATGGCATGGTCCAATTCTGGATTAGTATTTTTTCAATGTCAGCTTTAGTTCTTAGCAAGATCAATAGTCTATGCTGTAATTTTTTATGAGCGGCAATCCTTTGACAAGTCACGTTGCTCTTGTCGCCTGGAAGAAGGTATGTCTGCCTAGAAATGAAGGTGGTCTATCTCTCCTAGATATTAAGGCTAGAAACAATAGTTTTCTAGCAAAGCATTTTTGGAGCATACATCTCAAAAAGGACTCTCTTTGGATTAAATGGGTTGTTCATTACTATCTCCTTAATAATTCAATATGGTTTTTGGATTTATGGAAAACATATTCTCCTTTAAGGAAGTCCATTTATGTCCTAAAACTCCAGCTGGTAGAACAATATGGTGGAATTTCAGACGCAACTTCTACACTTCTAAGATGGTAAAATGGATTGGGTTCTTTCATTGCAAGTACACATGAGTTCTTCAGATTTAAAAGTGTCGTGTTACATGGGATAGTGTGGTTTGGGAGCAGTGGTCTCTGCTAAGATATAGTTTCATTTTATGGCTGGTTGTTCTCGATAAACTCATAACAAGAGACATGCTTAGCTTTATCTCTACAGAAAATTTATGCTCACTCTCCAGACGTGGAGAGAAGTGTTATGACCATTTTTTTTCAGCAGTGAATGGAACTCTTTATTATGGAGCATGGCAAAACATTGGCTTTGGATCAATCGGGCTATGCTTACACTTAACAGCCCAATTACAGGTCTGAATGGTAGAAGGAAAGGGCTACAATAGAGAATGAGAAGAGTGTCCCTAGCTTTGCTTGTATACTTAATTTGGGAGGAGCGAAACAATATAATTTCTTAAGACACTTCTAAAACAATTGACACATCTTTCACAAGTTCCAGATATTGTTTTATAAAGTTTTGCACTTTCATGAAAACAATCATCTTCTATACAATGTTGTTGAATGATTGAGCTAATTTGCAACTGGGATTCTTATCTTGATGAATTTGTGAGCATAGTTTTGTTGATTACCATAGTCTACTGGTTGCAGATGTTGAGTGTCTATTACTTCGTATGTTGTTATGTATGGTTGTGTATGCTGTTTCAGCGAGAATCATCTAGTTTTTTGTTTGCTATCCAGCCGGACAAATTGTTGAGTGATGGATCTGTGGTTTTAGTTTTTATGTTGATTAATTTTATTTTGTTTCTTTTTTTAGTTTGGTTAGGTTGGACACCTTATCTTTGATTAGGTTTCTGAGCTAACCAATGCAACACATGATCTTGTTACAAGGAGTTTTGTTCCCTTGTTGCTCATTTTTGTATATCTGTTTTCATTTTTATACTTGCTGGTTCTTCAACCTTGTTCTTTTTTATCTATAATATTTTCTTACATTTAATAATAATAAAAAAATGCATTGCTTCTTGTTTACGAATGGTATAAGAGTTTATGATTTTCTAATGGATATGATTCAAATATAGCTAAGTTGGTGAATTTAGGGAAATACAATTTATATAGAATGAAGAGTCATCATTGTCATGTGTTTATATAAACACTCATTCCAATTACTTATAGAGATTTATTGCCAAAAGGGATATGAGATGCATTCATGGAGATTTGTTACATTTTTAGATGTACTTTTCAAACAAATTTATACCTAACACATGAAGCAACTTGAAAGAAACATCATTGAGACAATTTGAAAACTTGAAATGACTTTCTCTCCCTTTTTCTTCAACTCAATAGAGCATCTCCCCATTCATTTAGTGTATGAGACAAAAGCTAAAGGTCTTGTACAACATAGATTGATGTATATATTCAAGAGGTTAGGGATTATATGCATCCTTAGTAATTGTCCATTGCCTTTTTTAAAACATTTAGTTATTTATCTGCAATTACTTGCATGTAAATACTTGTTTAACCTTAAAAAAAGATTAAAAACAAAGCATATGTTAAGGCTTGTATTGTTGAAGAAATTTCAACATTTACCTTATATTATTTTGAGTTTCACTTGAGAACAATAATCAACTGCATTCCAGGAAATGATGGTGGTGGTGAACTTCCTTCTAGTGAGAATTTATCAATATTTTGTTATCCTAGATGACCATTATTGAAAAATGTTGTGAGGAGTAGATATTTGACAGACATTAAATTTAAATAAGCATATAATTATGTGTTATTTAACTATGATGAATTGATACTTTTTGTTTAGTACGTAAATTATAAAATTATATATTTTGTAAATAATTCTCTTATATTATCGTACAAAATAAATTCAATTAACTTCTTTATAATTAATATTATCAATTATTGTTATCTCAAAATCTAAATGACAGTGAATCTCAAATCTACCAATTAGAAGATGATCAATTTACCATATGGTTTAAAACACTTGTAAGTATTAAATCATTATGAATTATTTAATTCATAACTACCAAGTTTAAATTTAGTTATGTTTTTTCTTTGACCATTAATGGTTGTTAACTTTAACCAGATGTTTAACATGGGAGCCCGTGCTAGTAGATTTAAATTCCTATCTTTGGCTCCTGAAAGAAAGGTCAAGTGTTATAATTAGTATTTCATCAATGAATATATTTGTCATACTAAATAGTATGGTGAGGGTAGAAAGACCTTTAATAGCAAGGTTTGTGTAAAGGGTCTAACGTTCAATGAGTTTGAAGTTGATTATTATGACAAGTTATAAGAGTTATTGAATTGTGATAGCACAGGTCGAGAGATACAATATTTTTATTCAAATCGATTGGTATGATACTGATAGAGAAATTAGAGTAGATCATCACCATAGTTTGGTCAAAATAAATAAAAGATGTAGACTTTGCAATATCAATGATGTTTTTATTTTTTAATTTAAAACAATGTTAGCAAGTGTATTATACGTACACTTGTTTCTTTAGAAATGATCATAATAGAGTTGCTTGATTATCCATTGTAAAAATCAAACCTAAGAGTCATATCCAAGTTGTTGAAAATGATAATTATGAAGTTTGCTTCATCTACCAAATTAGAAAGTCGTAATTTTTATATCATTAAGAATACTTATGTTAATGTTGGTGCTAATGAGTTAAATGTAATATTGAGTCTCTATATATATAAAGAAATAGATGACGATGATGAGAGCGACCTTGAATTCAATAAAGAAGATGATGTTGGACATGACAATGAAGAAAATAAAAAAACGGTTCTAATTGAAATGTGTTGAATTGATTTAAATTAAAATTGAAATGGAAATTTGTTGGTACTTTATAATGCATTATATTTACATTTGTTGTATGATTTTGGAGATGTGTTCATTGTTTCAATAATTACATAAGTTTTTTTTTGTGGTTATGGATTTAATGTGAGCAATTATTGGATTGAATATGCTTGATGTGTTGTTGTTGTATGTTTAGGTTGGCTAGGGAATTGTAATAATTGATCAAAAAAATAGTGAAATAGTTGATGAATTCAGTAATGGAATATCCGTTGATAATTGGAATCTTAATTTCTGATAAAATCAACGATGAACCACATATTTTCATTAGAGAGGGATTCCAACAGACTCTACATCGAAATAGTCCATCGGCAATAAAAATCTTAATTTTTTATGGAGTTGGCGACAAAATAAAAAATATTAAAAAAAACACCAAGTCTAACAAAGGAGAAAAAGTTTTCAAGTCCAACAAGCGTATTGTTGCTTCTTCAAGTAGTAGTGTCGACGATCGTGATCTTGTTAATTTAGATGTCGATTATGAAAATGCACCCACTTAACACATTATTGACCAATGCTAATCCAATGTGAGTAGTAGAGCTAGGATCCTTTCTTCTAGAGACTTCATGTCAGGAAAATTTATTGTAAAATAGAAGGTCGACCACACTATATAAGTCATGTTGTTTTCTCACTATTAAAGTTATTTATTTGTATTAGGTTATTTTAAGTTTTACATTAAATAAAAATGATTTCTATGAATTGATTTTTAGGTTTAACAATATTCAAGTTGCCCGTTTGATCAAATATATGATGTTATCATTGTTTGAAGAGACATTGTTTCAGTAAAGTCAACTTCAAGATCATCCTGAATGGATGAATATGGTAGATTTTTTATGGGGAAAGCTTAAGGTTAAATAAATAATATATACTTTGAGTTAATATAAAGTTTTTAAAATTTTGAAAACTGATTAATATATGAATTGACTATATGAAAAAATTGGTTAGGATTGGGAAAATGAAGGGATGGTCAGACAAGTGTGGAAAAACCACAGTGTAATTAGGTAGGTATCAAGCAAAACAAAGTTATTATTATAAAATTATAATCTTATATTTCCTTAACTTATTTCTATTTAACAAATTTCATGTACTGGGTTGCATGATTTTAGAATGATGCCTATAAATATGCAATGAATAGAGCCAACTCTAATGATGTAGCATTGTGGAAAACTTTTAGACCGAGGCATGTTACATAGGGTACTTGGGCTAAGTTTTAAGAATTTATGGTATTAGATAGTTTTAGAATGTGTTTACGATTAGGGTCTCAAACATAGAAACAAAGAAACTCATAGTTTAATGAGTAAGCATACTAGGAGAGTGCTTTCCTTTGTTATCCATGCAGGGCTCCAGGTAAAATCTTATTGTTACATATTTAATTATTTTTCTTTAATTTTTTATTTAGTTCTTATTTGTGAGACTTTTTTTACATACTATTTATTTTGCAAGAAAAAATAGCTTGGGCACGAACCAACTCCAATAGAGTTATATAAGGAAGCTCATATAAGAAAGGGGAATAGAATGGGAGGGGTGAAAATATTTGTTGATAGTAGAGCAAAA
>Ga0307517_10005861_pt1 | contig 18358 bp, 23 predicted proteins | sample 23_EM_MG_FD_194515 | JGI IMG/M metagenome (GOLD analysis project Ga0307517, IMG submission 194515) | Populus trichocarpa ectomycorrhiza microbial communities from riparian zone in the Pacific Northwest, United States - 23_EM | ecosystem: Host-associated > Plants > Roots > Unclassified | place... | reverse complement strand
CAACTACGACGATTTGCTAGATCTCAAATAGGCTTGTCAGCCCACCCCGCCTCTTCCGAGATCTCCCTCACCCGCTTACTACCAATCTCCTACGAGCACGATCAGATCGGATCTTCATTAACAGTAAGAGCGCGGGTGCCTTTTTTTTTTTTTCCAAGTAAAAAAAAAAAACCGGATTGCCTAGGCCTTTTCATATGTGTGAAGGGGAAAAACGCGAGCGAACACGTACCGAACATCGTATAGCTGCGCGCGAGGGTTGTAATCCGAAAAATCCCCCCCCCCCCGCTCATCTGTAACAATCACTCCAAATCGTAAGATCCCGGCGCGTCGATGTCCCGATGCCTTGCAAAGGGTGAGCGGGAATCGGGCGGTTACTTTAGGTACCACCCCCATTCAAGAGAACTGTATATCGGTAACCGGATAACGTATATATCCCATGGAGAGCAGAGGAGGAAGAGGGGAGGACAAAAAAAACCGCGGGAGGTAGTGCTAACAAAAACACTCCCACGGGCAGAACAACAAACTCAGTCAGTTGTCCAGAATCTTCAGAATTCGGGTCGGTTGCAACACACCGCGAACTACGCGCATAATAACATGGTCGAGCCTAACTTACGAAGGAATCGGAAGAAGCAAAAAAAAAAAAGGTCACCGGGGACGTGATTACAGCAGCGATAGTTCGTTTCGGGTATCGCAACCCCCCGGTGGGCAAAGGTAGCACGCGTGGGAAATATCTGGGTTTTTGATGCAACGATCGCTGCCGCCAGGAGGTGGGAAGAAGGGAGCAGGAGGAGGGAGTGGGGGAGGGGGGGGGGAGGGGGGATGGGATCAATCCCACGGCTAGCACTGTCAAAAACCGTGGTCAAGGGTATAGATTGGGGATCAACTCGAAATACGAGGTTCCAGAAAAAAAGAAAAAAAAAAACACCACTACGACACCTCTCCCACGATCTCATCCCTTTCTTTTCCTTTGGCTTCATAAAGGTGATGGAAAAAAAAGACTTCGGTCATACGCTTTCCGGGTAGTGATAGTGGAAAGATTCGCGAACAGAGACTCTAGACTCTCCCCCATTTAACACCCCATCAAAACACGAGACGGTTTCAACCCAACACCGATTTCCTTGACCCCGGAAGGATAGATTGAGGGGAAATAAACATAACCATCGTACTAGGGTCACCACCACTTTAATATTCCTTTCGCTTACGGCACTGACATACAGATGACGAGCGAGGCTGGCGACACACAAACGATTACGACTGAGTATGATATTGATTTCCCGCTTCTCAACACAGGCAATGCCATCTACCAAATGGGGCACCACCCTGCGGACCCGTGAGACGAGCTACAGACAATCCAAGGTACGATATTCTCGGTACAATATATAACAGTGTCCTGATCCCCGTCGGAGAAGAACATGTGAACTACTTGATACCTGATAATGTTTCTACTTTGACGAGAAGGGTAAGAGAAGGAAGATGAGCGACAGAGATAGGAAACCGGTATAATGCGACCCGAGAGAGAGAGGGGGAGAATGTGGTTAGGAAAACATTTGCGAAAGCTGGTAAGAATGATGCGGGAGGGTATGAAAGAGGGCAAATATAAAAGGGAGAGGGAAAACATGGTAGGAAAGTTGAGGGTAACAGCACAATGCAAAGAGAGAGAGAAAGAAGGGGTGAATATGAATGCACGACAGAGTAAAAAGGCGAGAGAGAGAGTCCAACATATCATAGCAAAAAGAGAACATTGATCGAGTCGACCGACTCCTTGACGACGGTGACAGGTACCCATACCGACGACAAGGAGGGAGTGATGTGGGGTGTCATTCGACAACAGGCGGATGTGGAGAGGAGAAACATAGGAGCATATCGACGAGGTGGCCACGGATTGGGGTGGGTGAACGCATCAAGCGAATACTTCATACAAAAAAGACGAAAAATTGAATGTGTTCATGAGGAGCCCTGTTGATCAAAAGGTATGAGTTACATGTCCAATCCCATAGCAACCGACAGTCGACGATGAAAGTGTCGACGGAACGAAGAATGGAAACCCACATAATGGTTCAGGTATCCCGCCGGCATCGACAGCTGCGGTTGCTGAGACGACTGAGTGGCACATAAGCCCTTGCCACCATCAACAGCCGGAAGGAGCAAGGGGGACTCGTCGTACACCTGGGGCTGGCCATAAGGGGGCACGCCAGACAAGTGATGGGTATCTGGGTAGCACATGTCCGGGGCTACCATAACGTTAGATTGTGCGGGATAGAGCCGTTCGTGGCGTGGCACAGGCGAGTAACCAGTGGTGTACTCATACTGGCAAACGGGGGTCAGGCGCGCTAATTACGTGGCCGATAAGGGGAACCAACTCACGTTGTTGTAAGTAGGGGAGGGCAATGAGCTGCCGGTGCTGCTCAGCGACTCAATTGGGGATAGCTGTGGTGACGAATAGGGGGACTCCGGGTATGTAAATCGATACTCGACGGAGAGAATCAAATAACCCTGCTCGGGAACGCTCGATGACTCCGCGGCCGATCCAGAGTGCTGATAAATGTCGTGGATAATTGAATACCTAGAGGGATCTGTGAGAGGGTGGGTGGTTAATCCAATGAACGGACGTTTCGGGAACACGAGACGAAAAATTTACTCACCATGGTCTTGACAAATTGTGCTCCAAAAGGTGGGCACCAATGGGGCGGTATAGTAAAAGGTGCAGTCGATGTCCGACGGCCCGGCGTCGACAGAAGTGCTGAGCAAGTTGACATCGGCCGTCTCGCTGTGGATGGCCTGACCATCGCGCAGGACAGTGAAGAACGAGTGAGCCGCCATCGACGAGCGGGAGGTGAAGGTGACGGTGGGGTCGATAACTGAGATGGGCCTGGGCTGGGAGTGATGGAAAGCAGAGGTTGGGAAGGTGGATGCCATAGGCGACGAGGCGGGGGTGTTGGAGGGAGAAGAGCGAGGCGAATAATCGGCAACACCCTCTGGCAATATCTCGATGGCGACTACGGTCCTGGGGGTATCCTGATAATCGTATCCGGGAGTGGAATCCGACGATGCCACCGCGGTCGAACCGCTAGACCCAGCGTCCTCGATACTGAGACTACCATTAGAGAGGTTTTGGAGGACTACAAGCGAAAATAAATCAGATAAAATCGGGGGAAAAGAGCGCGAGGACGATGCGACATACGTTGCTTGCCCTGGTGGGTGTCGCGCAATTGTTGGAGTCGGCTGCCGACTTGCTTGGGGGTCCTATGTTTTCCAGTCTTTTTGAGGATGTATTCAGAGATGAAGCGGTTCCTGTTCGGGAATCGACCGAGGGATTTGGTTGCTCGGGGGTTGGAGGGTTGATAGCGGGAGAGACCTTGGGGCGAGAAAGATGAGATGAGGGTGGAGATAACGAGGGAGATGGAGGACGGACCTTCGAAGAGAGCAACCTCAAGATATGGAGGCCATACGGCCTCTGTTTTACCTTTTAGGGTTTTCCAGCTCTTACGACCGGTGATCACAGAATGGCAGTGAGGATAACTCTTGTCACCCGGGGAGAGGATGTGGAGAGAGTCTTTGAGGCCGGACATGACTGGAGAGGAGGGAGGAGGGATGATGAAGTTGGAGGAACGGGAGGGAGGGGATTATATATACCTCGAGGGGGGTGGGAGATGTCGTAGGACACATATTCCAGAGCCTCGCGTCTTTATGTGGGTGACGGAAGGGGGGTAGAGATTGGATTTCAGACGCGCGGAATATGGACAAACCAACAATCGGTCACCCTTCCGTTTCTTGTTCTCCCCCCCCCAACTCCATCCCTCCGGCTTCTCAACCGTCCCCGAGACATCTTCTCCCGACCTCATCCCACCTCCCTTCTCTTTTCTCTTTCTCTTGCTCGCCACCTCGCCTCTCGTCCACTCAACCTCCAAGTCCCGTCGGCGTTGGGTAATGATTTGTAAATTGAACAAGCGCGTCGATTCAAAAAAGAAATTAACACGACCCCCGTCACAGCGTGATATGCATGTCACGCCGTACTGTCACTCACCAACCGAATCGAGATTCGAATGGCGTTGCAGATCTCTCTCACACTAATATTTCCGCAGAGAAATAATAGAAAAAAACTGGGAAATAAAAAAGGCCGAAAGCTTCCGGAGATCCCCGTCCACTTCACACCGAACTTGGCGTTGGGGCTTCCTCTTCTTTTTCGCGATTCGTTTTGGAAAACCTCCGATCCCAAGCCGTCGGCAAGTTCGCCTTTCTGATAAATGCAGAACACAACGCGTGCAGTACGGCCCAGCTCCCGCAACTACATCCGCGGCCGCCAGCAGTCGATTACGATGATTGCCTCTTCTTCCCCCAGTGGAGCCCGAGGGTCATTCTCAAACGCCTGACCTCCTAAAGAACCTGTCTTTGTTCACTGAGACGCGTTTCGGGGGGACACTCCAGTCGTTCTCTGCAGAAACCCCTCCCGTCCGAGAACCAGAAGGCGTACGCACGGGTGCATGCAGTCCTCCTCTAACTCTGACCTCTGGGTTACACTACTGCGCCGGATCCTCGCGATTCTCGACCCCCCTCACCACGAAACGTCCATCTGAAAAGAAAAGAAAAAAGAAAAAAAGAAAAGATGCCGCAGAGTTACCGAATACATTGCCCATTGGTGATGATGGGCATCAGCCTTCTCCGCTATACCATCTTTATGCAATCCGCCGGGAACAGACCTCGTGGCATTGGGGAACTTTCCGCACGTAATGAAGTCAACAGCTGCCGCCGTTCTAGAGAGGTCTTACTGAATGTATGTATGTATCTTGAATCTCGGTAGGTGGGCATTGATACGGGTATTCAGATTCTGTGCCCCACCTCCACGCTACACTATAACCTAGTATGGAGAGACCTCACCGTTCATATCAGACAGGGTTTTGATTCCTTCGTGGAAACCTTGACCCAGCCTAACCGGCGGTACAAAGTCAGCGGATCCCAATGTAGGCAATGTACCGATGGACCTCTCCTCCATTGGCTCGGCATCTCCCCCTCCCCACATTAACGGCTATGCGCTCATCCCCCCCCTCCTCTCTTCGCTGCAAATCAACCACACGTAAAAATGACACTCACCCAGATATCCGCACCGCGCGAATCCATTCTACCACCCGCGGAACCAATTGCTTCCCAACACTCCCACATAAATTTCGCGTTCTTTTGTGTCCACCGCCTGATACTTGACTTTTCTGGTCATGTTCTTGTTCTATCGGGTCAAAAGAAGCTTTTGTCGATGACGCGACGCCCGTCACCCACGCTACCCCCGTTTTGCATCTCAAAACACTTTCCTTGCTCCCTTTCGTCGATCCCCTTTGTCTTCAAGTCAGGTTCATATACCTCATGTTCGTTTCGGTTTCGGTGGGAGGTCAGGCGCAAATCCTTGGACGGTGGCGGGGGGGGGGGGAGGTACGGGTGCATTCCTCCCGGCCAGATCACGGCGTGTCATGTCGAACAACACGACGTGCGTCGGGCGTTGACGCCCTATTGCCGGCGGAACCATACCACAGCCGCCAATAGGACACTAAAAGGCGTGCACGACGGGCGCGTCAGACGACACACGACACGGGTGCAAACGTGGCCAGCCGGCGGTATATTGAAGTGATGGAGACAGTGCGGTGCTTTTGCTGGAAAATCATCCGTCGACGGCGGCGTCGCTGTTGGCTGGGGATTAGCGGCGATGGGGAAAAGGAAAGGTAGAGTGAGACGATTTTTTCCCTTGGAGAACATCAAGCCCACACCTTCGTTCAAGGACCCATGCCAGACCCCCCAACATCGATCTGTGTGGTTAACTTACCGCCGGCCACATAGAGTCGTTTCTTACATCACTGCAACCGTTACCGTCGGGTCGGAACCACTTGTCATTGACTAACGGCAATAGATTGGTGCCACAATCCTCCTGCTCTCTCTCTCCGTTCCTTCCCCCTCACTCAACGGTCATCGTGTTTGGACCATTGAATGGGTAGGGAGCACCCTGGCGGTGAGGACAAAGCTGTAAAGCTGCAGACGGTATCATGGGTTTGATTGATGAAAGTCGGTGGTTGATCATCCCCATCGATAACTCCCCACAATCCGCCGTAAAAAAAAATCGAACGAACGCGGGTCCATTCCGAACACATGGGAGATTCACTCGTCGCGTCTGATCGCACGGTCGAGTTACGCACCGCTGCGGTGTTGCGTTCGTGCTTGCTGTCAGCCGGTCACTTTTCTCGAGGCATTTGAGACCCTGGTCCTTCATTTGCCTGGGTACGAGAAACTTGTCGAGGGCCTGTTCCTCGCGTTAAAGCCTTCATGCTGCATGCCGTGTCATCTGTCTAGATGGGCCCATCAGGGTAACAGGACGACCCGCGCACAGCGGGGCACAGCGGGGAAAGATGAAGGGCATGATGTTTTATCATTAGGGACAGCTGAAGCATGTGATCTGACCTTTACCTCCCCTCGTTCTGGACTTTTTCGGCGGGGGAAATATAACAAGACAACAGTGTTCAGTGCACCACATGGACCGAGGCGTTTCTTTTGTTCACGTTGACGATCATGAGGATCGTTTTTGGCGTCCGAATCGCAGCATCACTTGGCGTTCGCAACCCCTAACACTTTGCGTATAACCGCGCAGCAAGGACAGAAAGGAGGCCTCGACACCGGTCTGTTCACCGCAGCCGCCGGCTTGCCTCTCGAGCCTCGAAATCCTTCTCCTTCCAGTACATCCCATGATCAATATAATCATATCCCAGTGGCGCTGGTGAGGGAACGTATGCAAGTTCCGCACCGTGACTTCTAGCCTCTCCTGGTGGTGCGCTGATCGTAAGGCATTTGAAAAAAAAACAAAAAAAAAGAGGGAAAACACTGAGTTTTCGCTCGTTCTGGTGTAGCGAGGCGAGCGAGAACCAGCATCTCCATTTGGTGGGTTTTGACCATATGGTTGCATATGATATGAGGGCTCCTATGACTAACGAACCAAAGATCCAGGGTCAGAGGGCGAAACGTGATAAACCAAAGATTTGGTAACTCGTACGAGGAGATTGGGTTTGATTTGCGTGGCTTCGGTGGGGTCAAAGCACGCGTACCGGCCTTTCAGGGTTTCAACTATCCCGCACCCCTTGTTCGTGCGAGAGAGAGAGAGAGAGAGTAATAAATGGAAATCTATTACAGCGCCGCCACCCCTTGCGGCTTCGTCGCGTCGTACGCGAGATAGCGGGGATCCTCACAAGGATCACCCACATAAACAAGTACGTGCCAGATATGGGATCGAGTTTGTTCGGGTTTACGTCGAAGCTAGCCGAGAGAATGTGACAGCGAAGAGAAGAACAAGTACGTCCAAGAAGGCGAGAAGCAGACCGTGGAGGGAGGGAGAAGCGAAGGAGGGGGGGGGAGGCGTGGACACGGAAGAAGGGAAGGGAAGAGGAATGTGGGTTGTGGGTACGTCCCCAACCCCGACAGACCGACCGAAGGATCGGGAAAATCGCAGCCATCATGCGAGCCGCCGGATCTCGCGCTGGGCAAAAACACTACGAGCAAGGAGCCCTTATCTGGACCGACGGGCATCACGACTGATGATGTTTGTTGCAAACAACGCCCCTTGTGGAGTTATTCCTCTTTGATTGGTTGATTCTCGGTTCGAACGTTACCGCAAAACAAATAGCAACGTTGAACGCAGATTGGTCAGAGGCCCCGGGGCCCGTCCCAAAGTAAAGAGGGACCAATGAGAGGCGGGGTGAGGCTTTGATTCCCAAGTTATTCATTACAATGGCGTGATGCATGGAGCACGGTAATGATGGTGTCCCGGGGGTGAGGCGTGACGCTTCTTTGATAGCTTGATGATGAGAAACAAGGCGAGGCCAAGGTGCGAGGAGGGTGGGCCTCATCACACAGAGAAAAGAAGGCCAAAACAGCAAATCGGAGAGAGCTTGGCCGATCAGAAAGATATTTTGCGTTCTTGCCACGGAGCTCTAAGCGAAGAGGTCAGGAACGGTTATTGAACGGAGGAGGGAGAGAGGTCCTTCAGCCACTGGAAAATGGGACTCGCAGAGAGAAGGGAAGAAACCCAGAGAGATGATTGATTCGTCGTGGGATGAGTGGCCGAACGTCCGTTTTGGCCAATGACAATTCTTGCCGATCGTCCAATTGCGTGACGCACACTGCACCCGCCCAGCTGAACGCGATCGAAGCTTTCAAGATGGGGGACGTGAATAGTATTGCCGTCGGCACCCGACCCGACGGTAATACCAAATCGTTCTTTCTAGCTTGTTTCTCGACACCGGGCCAATGGCAAACACGCGACTAAGCGTAAGTACATAATCCATTCACAGAAAACACACACACACATACAATAGAACCGCACCGTTCACAAACATCCCACGCACCCCCACCCCCCCTCGTAAGTAATTTTCTTCTGGCGACGACCCCCCCACCAAAGAAGGACATATGAATATCCGTCCTTTCTTTTACTTTTCATTTCCCGTGACGCCCAGAATGTATATGCATCTCGTGTCGAATACATTGCATTTCAGGTATGCACATGTATTCGTTCGTAACCGTAGCTGTTTTGTATTGAGATAGGTACGTTTGACACCCGATGCCCGAATCCTCGTGTTATGAGCAGGAGGATAGTAGGGTTTCTGATTGCCCCCCCTCGTACTACGGCATCTGCGGGTCGTTCCCGCCGGCCCAACCACCCACCACGCCGCGTATGAAATACGGAGCGAAAGGCCTGAAGAAGGGTAAAGAACTCTTCGCCGTGCATCGCCGGTCTTGCGAATGAATTCCCGTTCTACCGAATAAGCAGAACTCGTTATCCCCACATGCCACTCCATGTCATGTACGCTTACCCTGAACATCACCGACATTCCCTTGTGCTTCCCTTTGCCCCCCGGCACATCTCAAAGAAAAAATGAAAAAAAAAAACATCACTTTGGCTCGGGGCAAGTACGTTGCGAACCGGTTTGTGAGAGACCTACTTACAATGAGAACTGCTGACCCCATTATCGATTATCCCGTAATTGTCCTCATAGCCATAGCTCCACATCAATTAGGCCACCTTCGGCCATTCGTTATTTTTCCCAAGGGCCAAACGGGATCTTTGGGGCGGGAAGAGAAACGGATCGTGTTCAACCCCCGCCGCACCAAAAAAGGAAACGCGCGGTTCCCCAACCGACGCGGCACCTTCTTTGTTAAACTCCGCACGTGAGGGGGGGGGGGAAGATTCTCCGTTGTTTTCTCTTTCCCACCTACCCCCGGCGAATGTCATTCGAACGATAACTCTTCGAGTGTTATCCGGGATGCTTCTACGTGGACACGTTCTCGGGCGGAAGCAAGCCTGAGAACGACACAGAGAAGAGTTGACGTTCACGAAGGGCCGCCCAAATTACGACTTCCCGATCACGATCATCGGATGGGGACGCTTCGGGGGGGAGGGAGGGAGGGAGGCAAGCAAATCCGTAAACCGAAATCTTTGGGACAATGGCAAGGATTCCTTCCCCCCGTCCTTCAAGCTCCATCGTGTACATCTCCCTTGGCCCTTCCTCGCTTCACAATTGGATAGTCGGAAACACTTTCAACGTAAAAACCCGATCGGAAACGAGTAACGAGTACAAGCAAAACGCGAAAGGAGAAAGATGAATATGAATAGGAGTATGAGGAACGTTTCGGACAGGGCTGATTGACAGTATACCGCCTCCAGCACCGCGCATATAGCCGTATTTCGCGACAAAGAAACACTTCACCAGGCCCACAGGCGCTCTCGAATGTATACACCCGCACGTACATCCAAGCGGAAAGAAAACGGCGGGAATGATGAAATTTTGGTGACGAGGTCCGACGGCCACCGACAGAACCAAAGTCGCACCGCAGACCAGCCGCCGGCTGCAAAAAACGTTCATGCGAACATGAGGAACCCGGTCAGAGTTGCCCTCCGTCCGTGTGGGAATCGTGTTCACAAACCCTCCGCCGTTTCGCCAACCCGAAACGAGAGCTTCCGAGGCCCCACACTACAAAGTTCGGACCAAATACAACCATGTGGATATCGCCCCAGGAAGAGCAGCAGAATGCTTGGCTTCTCCGTTTTTCTTCGGTTAGAAACCCGCCGGGAAAAAAAAACAGCTCTTGATGTTGGGACGACATCGCCGCCGGTTGGGTATAGTGGCGTCTGATACACTGCCACTGTAAAGAAAATCTGCACCCGTCCGACTACCTCATAGCGTATGAATGCGGCAACTGCGGGAACACCGGCTCAGACGCGCTTGCCGCAATCTCCTTTTAGTGCACGACTCAAACTCAAACCAATGAGGAGCGGACGCAAATCAGACAAAGGTGACGAACAGGCCACAATACCACCGTGTTAAGCATCAAGCACTGTATCACTCCCATCATCATTCCACCATAACTCCGGCGGCCTGTTTTCTCACATGCCTCTGTCAATGGCGGCTGATCAAGACGACATTCAAGATAACAACCGACGGCGGATAGGGGTTATTGCTTCAACGTCCTCGATGTTTGTGTCGGTAAAGGTCTGACCAAGTAATATATATATGCAGTAAAAGATGGACAGGGTTTTGAACGTCTGATGGATTGGGAGGTGAGAAGGGTAACTAACACAGGGGTAGAAGGGACGATTCATCGTCCAAGAACTATGTGCAAGTGAAAGGGGAAAACGAGGGGGGAAAGCGTCCGTGTGAGAGGGTGCTTGCGGTTGCAATTAATGGGTTATGTGTAGTTAAAGAAGAACGTCAGTAAGAAAAAACCTGGGGAAAATGAGTGACATGGAGGGGTAAGAGGAACATAATCCAGGTTACAAAGGAAGTAGGCCGAGATCGGCCAAATGAAAAGGAAAGAGTGGGGTTGGGGGGTGGCGCAGCACTGCAAAGCCGAGCGTATATGTGTGATTTGCGTGGGGTGGAGATGGGCCCGACGTGAGCCAAAACCCGAAAGAAAATAGAACAAAGTCCCAAGAATTATAACGACAGTGAACAAAACAGAACCCAAAAGCCGCAAGAAACCCGAATTGTGGTCTTCAGTACCCTGTCATTCCTGCTCAAGGAGGAGCACGGGTAGTGGTGGAGGTGGAGGTGGAGACAGGGGTAAGGGTAGGGGTAGGGGTAGGGGCAAGGGCAGGTGGTGTACCTCCAGCTGTCGCGCATCCGCTAGCCGGAACAACCCCACTCGTCGAGTAAGCGTCGGGGTAAGCGCACCCCTCGATGGGCGTCGGGGCTGGCGCGGTGTCTTTGCTATTCGCCCATCCATCGATGCCATTGACCTTACCGGTGTTGACTGGTGGGGGTAATGTCACAATCGATCCGGTGGGGGTGTACATCGGGAGCTGGCCGGCAAGGACAGGGGCGTTCGATATTGAAACCGGTGGCCAAGGCCAGGAAGCGATGACACTTGAGGGGATGAGGTCTCCACCGGAACCAGTGGCATATCCCTGGTATTGACCGCTGAAGTCGTTGGGAAAACCAAGACCTTTACACCTTCCAACCGAATCTCGTGGGTCTTTCGACACCCAGCCGTTGTCCAATCCGAGCTTGTAAGACCAGAGAGGAGCCTCGACGGTGCCGGAGGCGGTGGGTCCAATCTAGTGGAAAGGAGAGAAAAAAAGGTATGTCAGGACCCTAGTTCGCTTCTGCGGCATGAGATATATAAGGGGGATGATCACAAGGCGATCCAGATTAATGGTTGAACGTCTGAAAGGTGTTCCGGCCGTCACAAATCGAAGACAATAATAGATGAAGAGATAGACAAATATGGGGCGCTCCACAGCTCGTGGATGAGGGACATGAAGAATAGAAAATGACACAGTTACGAGAGGATAGAGGGACTTCAGAGCCCCCCCCCCCCCCGTTTGCACTATCCGGTATCGATTGGAAAGGGAACGTTCCAATCAATTGTGGGGAGAAAGTCCGGGTGTTCACAAGGTGATGCATGGAACGCTGTCACCCAAGCTGGGACCCGGCACCTCACTCGACCACGAGATATCAATGAAACCGCGACGATAAAGAAAAACGAGGCCAGATGACATAGAGAGGAGGAGAAATAAAGATGGGAGTTATTTTTGAGGCCAATGGTGTGGCATGGGAAAGATGTGACTACCACAGGCGCTCGTGCAAGCTGCTGCGATGCAAACGTGAAAGCAGGGACGTGACTCACCTTCCAGGTCCAGAAGAATGGGTGCATGAGAGCGTCCATGCTGGCCAAGGCAAAGTTCTTGAGACCCTCCTTGACGGTATCATTCCAGGCCGCCGAGTTTGTCCAGAAGGCGCAGTCGGGGTTCAAGGTTTCGGTGTTCGCTGGTCCGCGAAGCCAGAACGCGCAGTCGTTGAATCCATTGCTAAACTCTCCGGCGACGTTGACGCCAAACGCCGATTGGCTACAAGAGAGATTGGCATCAGCGACGGTCCACGCGGAACCCGAAGTACTTGACGATGCAGATGCTTCGAAGGGATCGCAAGATAGACGCAAACGTACCTGGCGACCAATTGGTGAGCCCACCTTTCACACGCCCTTGCTGGCCAAATGCCTCCGGGTCTTCCGTCCGGTCCGTTGGCCGTAATCGGTTCATTGTTGGCACCTCCATCGAAGGCGAAGTATGGGTGAGAGTCAAGGATGAGCCTATCCGAACCAGGGAGGTAGCCAGCCCAGTTCTCAATTCCGGCGAATCCATCTCCGATGGCAATGTAGAAGCCTTTGCCGATACCAGTAATTCCTCGGAGTACATTGTGAGCTTGAATGTAGCTGCACAGCGGGTTAGCAAGTTGTTTTAGCCGCGATGGTTAATGGGTTTGGGTACGAGGAGGGAAGAACGCACAATGAGGTCAAGGAATCCTTTCCAATCACACTCTGGAGCGGCTCGTTCATAACGCCGAAAACACAGACCAAGTCGGAGTACTCTGGCTGGGAGAAGAATTCCCCAAAGATCCGGATGTAATTGAGAGCCCTCTGGGCGTTGGCGACACCCATGACTCCGTTGAGCAAGTTCGGAGCTCCAGCTTGCACCTTTCCAGAATGGTTCAACCCTGTGTAACGCCAGCGGGGAAGGAGGAGGAATCAGTGAACGGGCGACGCGCAAGGGCAAGGGGATTTGTTGGTTCCGGTCCGGGTAGGTCATGTCCCGGCTCCGGTGAGATTAATATGAAAGAAGGGCTCACCATTCTGAGATCCAGGCATGGTATGAAGATCAATCTTTACACGCAAGCCATATTTACGAGCCCATTCGAGAGCTTTGAGGATATATTGCCAGCAGGTACGAGCCATGAACGGTTCGTTGCCCCACGTCTCGATCGCCCAGAATGGGATCGGGATGCGGACCCAGTTCAAACCGGCACCAGCGATCTCGGCAAAATCCTTCTCGGTCTGCAGCATGCGCCTGTGGGTTTAGCGCCTACAAAACTGGGAGGGATTTCGGGTTGCTCACGATGAAGGTTTTGTAGTGTTCCTCAAGCTGAGAAAGTCCACCGTTGGCGGTGTCCGCGGCCATGGCTACGCTGAAGGTCCACTCATCGACGGCAGCAGGTTGGTATTTTTGGAAAAGCGCCGGGGTAATAAATGGCTCGAGGACAAACCAGCCACCGAGGTTGACGCTAGAGGTTTGCCATTGCCGATGGTCAGTGTATTGTGTGAACCGTGCAAAAATTCGCGCACCCATAAAGTTTGTCCTTGCCCCACGTCCAGGTGGTGTTCAAGGGCGGCGTCCACGAGTTCGGATACGCACCACCGTTGAAAGGGTCATCAGGGTCAGAGACCCCTAAAAATATCTTTAGAAGGCGGGCGAAGAAAATTTGAAGTAGACTCACAAATGCCACCGAATGGGTTTGAATACGTGAACTCAGAACCATCATCAGCCTTGATAGTTGAACCGTCCCCACCACTGTTTGTGCTTGTAGGGGGCTTGTGGACGGGGTTGTCATTTGGATCGGTCCCGTTTGAACCACCGGTTCCGCCTGTAACGGTATTGTTCTTTGGTTTTATTACAACGAAATACACTGGCACGATAACCGCCGTAGCAATCAATGCGAGAGCGGCCACAGCGAGAACCCAAATCAGAGGCTTCCTGTAAAGGGGTATCGATTTCTTGGCTGCGAAAGTGCCTGGACCGTCGAAGTCCTTCTCACCCTCACCAACGTCTGGAAGCAGGGGAGCGGAGTTGGTAGCAGAGTTGGTTGTGAGATACGAGTCGCGCGGGGTCGATGTACCTTCGGAAGGGGCAAGGTATGGGGCGGCAGGTGGGAGAAGTGGTTCGTTGAAGACGGGCTGATCTGGAGTGAGTGGAGGATGGGTATCCGATCTAGGAGTGTCGAGCTGGGGATCGGAACCCGGTTGGAGAGCCATTTCGAATCCTGGTCGATGAGGACGGGGAGGGGATGAAGTTTGAGATGAGGGAAGGAGAGTGGGGGAAGTGGGGGGCCGAGACGGAAGGAGAATGCTGCCGAGGAGCCGAGCCATTCCTTCACTTTCTTCGAAGGCGCCTGAAATGGCAATAGACCGCTTTTCGAAAAGAAATGCTGTGACATGAAAAAAAATGATTTACCCCCCACCGGCAGAGCTCGTACATCCCCTACACCATCCCGAACACCTCCGGAGTTGGAGCTGGACGTATAGAACACAGTACCTTTCTAGCTTGTGAGCGTGAGGCACAGTTGGGCGTGGACACGGGCATGGCGAGGCATCCCGACGGTCAAGAGGATGGCTGGCGGCGAGCGGCGCTCATCACCTTGGTTGATCCCCGAACTGATCCTGCACTCAAAATCTTTGTTTACATGTCACAGCATAAACAAAGAAATCCCAGGTTCATCATTTTGCAACGTGCTGGAAAACTCGTCTCCGGCTGATGGCCGGGCGATTGGGTTTTGTGGAGTCTCGGCAGCCGCCGGAGCTCTCGCAGTTCTCTCTGATCAAAACGCGAGCGAGGCTCCGTCCTAGTGTTCGCCACGGATGCCAAGAACACAGTTATACCCTCTAACTTCGCCTCCTTCGAGGTAGTCCACATGGGTTGGGCTAGTATGGGCGCGACCCGGAACCAGCTTGGTCTTTTGTACCACATGGCTCACTGGAACTCAATTCATCAACTGGTCTTCTTTCTTTGCCATAAATGGGCCCGCAGCCCTCCTTGAGCAGTTTTTCGACATCTCCTAGCTCTGGCACACGATGAGGAACCTTTTTGAGCCAGTAAACCGCGCCATATTCTCTCTCCTTTTTCTCGCTTTCTCCGTCTCTGTCTTCTTCGACAATGGAGCCTCGCCGGTTGGAGTGCAGGCACAGCAATACCTTCTCGGACTCGGTGAGCGACTCTCGGCTGCCGCAGCCAGTCTCCCAGTGTCGAGCATTTGTGCTGAAACGTCTTGATTTCCAGGCATTGGTGATATCACAGGGTAATTCCACGCACATCAGCGGGTCGTGTGACCCGAATGCTACCCTTGACTGACAACGTTTTGGATTTGCATTCAGGCCGGTTGTGGAGACAAACATGATGGTGAGGACTCCCCTTGCTCTTGGCCTTCTCACGACAGGGGTTTGATCAACGATGTCTTCTCCTCTTGCGCGGCGTAGGGATATGCGTCATTGGACCAAACAAACACCGGCTTGCACATGAGGCAGCGTAGCCGAGCGTGGATCGTGGCTGACGCATCAAATCCTTCAGACAGGATCGTGTTCATAAATGCCGGTAAGTAAACTCGACCTTGTCTGACGTGCATCCATGCCTCACTGACGAAACCCCAGACATCGCTATGGGTGACACTGGCATCCGTCGATCAATCGTTTCCGCCCTGTCAGCCAAATACCCGAACCTGTACAACGACAACAACATCGCCCTCGTCAGCACCCACTCTCATGCAGGAGTCGGAGGATACCTCGAGAACTTGCTACCGCAACTTACCGCTATCGGTTACGTCAAACAAACCGCCGATGCCATCGTGACCGGAACAGTCCTCGCCGTACAGAGAGCCCACGAGAATCTCGCTCCCGGATCCCTTACCATTGGGAATACAACTGTCCTGGATGGAAACATCAACAGGTCCCCGTCTGCCTACCTGGCTAACCCCGCGTCTGAGCGGGCCAGGTACCAGTATGACCAGGACAAGGACATGTCCTTGTTGAGGTTCAACGATGCCAACGGAAACGCTAGGGGTTTTATCAGTTTTTTCCCGGTGCACGGAACCAGTTTATATATTGTGAGAGTCCTCAGTGAGATTGAAGGGGTGTTAACGAACGAGTATTCCGTAGAATAACACCCTCGTCAGTGGCGATAACAAAGGCATGGCAGCTTACCTCTACGAAGGTAAGAGCACATCTTTCTAGTCCATCCATCAGACTGAGGTGTTGGGCTAGCATTTGTTGAACCGAACTCCGTGCCTGGGAACACAACCTTCGTCGCTGGTTTTGCGCAATGTGAGTCGGAACATCATATCACCGGCGCAAGTAACGAAATTCATACTTATCCACGAGTCAGCCAATGTGGGGGACACAAGTCCAAATACATTGGGTCCGGTTTGCCAAAGTCCCGGACAGCCATACGATGGCCAGCCGTGCGATTTCCAAACATCCACCTGCGGGGGCAAAACTCAAGATTGTATTGGCCGGTCTGTGGTCACATTTGTTATACGCGTCGACCCCGGTCATCAACTCAACCCGTTTGAAACAGGGGTCCTGGTTTCAGGATTTCTGATTTTGAGTCGAATCACATTATTGCTCAAGTTCAGTTCGACGGTGCGAAAACTTTGATGAGCCGCTCCCTCGCTCCCGTGAGTGGACCGGTGAAGTATGCGCATACGTACCTCAATATGTGTGTACCTTTACCCACCCGACCGGCATTTCGAAACGGCAGATGGGGAGAGTTGTAAAGCTAACTTCGCCAAAATACCGAATCCAGGGCGACCCACTCCTTCCAATTGCCCAACGGGACAACTGTAAAGATGTGCCCCGCCGCTCTAGGTACGGATTTCCCCCCTCCCCTTCCCGACCCTGAAAATCCCCCTTGAAACTCTGTTTCGGGTTTAAGGGGCTCAGTTCTGATTCGCTTGCCTCATTTTCTTTTCTCACATTCACCTCGCGCAGGCTATTCCTTTGCAGCAGGAACAACGTATGTGTTCAATTTATCAGGCGCTGTTGATGTTGCGTGGCTGTACTCTATGCGCCCACTTTGCGCTGTTACCGTGGGACTGTGGAACGCTTTTTTCGCTCACATTCGTTTCTTTGCTTCCGTTGCAGTGATGGCCCTGGTGCGTTTGACTTCACACAGGTGAGCCATCTTCCGCCGAGTAGAAGCAGTGCCACTTGCATCCACACAAGCGCCCGAGTCACCGCAGGATGGACGCGGTTTACTTCGTTTGTAGTTCGTTGCGCTGACCCGGAATGTGCCTTTTCCCCCTTTGATAGGGTAACAACAATACGTCACAGTGAGTCTCTCCAAGCCCAAATGGATTTTAGTTGCGCTTGAAAGATTTTCTCGCGATCGAGCCTGTGGTTGATTCCCCCTTGACCCGAGCTCGATACATCCTTTCTTGATCTACCCCTTTCCTCCACTTCTTATTCCTCGGCCCCCTCGTTCCCCCCGCTGTTTCTCCCACCGAGTCCATTTGAAACCCCCTCTCCCGCGTTTGTTCCCGTTGGATATTTGCTCAATCACGCGTCACAACCTGTGCACTTTTCTTGTTTCTAGGAATCCACTGTGGGAAATCGTGAAAGGTACGTTTCACTGGGAGAGTTTCGTTACAATTCTCGTGTTTCCCATCCCTTGCCCTCGTAATTCCTACCTTAGCCCACTTCCGCCGGAAGTTCGGGCTTGGAACGACCAATCACACCGTGGGATGCTGAGGTTCGGGGGTTACCACGTGTTCTCGATCCCGGGTGCCACTTTGATACTCTTGGAGGAATGGATCTTGAATATGATGGAATATCCTTTCCAACTTCTCATTGTTTTTGTTTTGGTGCAGCTTTCGTCAACCCGCTCCCGACCGACGAGCAGAAGAACTGTCATGGTCCGAAGCCGATCTTGCTGAATACTGTAAGTCATTGCGAGGACGTTCTGCTGCTGGGATGGGTTCTTACTGTGGTGTGACCTGCAGGGTTACGCGCATTCCCCGTATGAATGGTCTCCCAGCACTGTGAACATCCAAATGCTCCGAGTTGGTCAGCTTGTGATGCTGATCGTCCCTGGAGAGTTAACCACTATGGCAGGCAGGCGCCTCAGGTTTGGAGTTGCGATGAATGCATCACTCACATGTGCTGACCAGGGTAGTGCCGACGACAGGGAGGCCGTCCGAGCAAAGCTCATTGCGAATGGCATCATTGGAAATGACGCTTACGTCGTTGTTGCTGGACCAGCGAATACCTATGCTCATTATGTCACAACTATTGAAGAGTA
>Ga0307517_10005860_pt1 | contig 18359 bp, 12 predicted proteins | sample 23_EM_MG_FD_194515 | JGI IMG/M metagenome (GOLD analysis project Ga0307517, IMG submission 194515) | Populus trichocarpa ectomycorrhiza microbial communities from riparian zone in the Pacific Northwest, United States - 23_EM | ecosystem: Host-associated > Plants > Roots > Unclassified | place... | reverse complement strand
CAGCTGCGGGCTCGGCTCGCGTTCGCTTCGCACCGGGGCGGCGACGCGCCACTGGCGCTGCTCAGAGCTGCGCGAGCGTTCGAGCCGAGCGACGCCGGCCTCGCCCGCGCGACCTACCTCGAGGCGCTGAACGCCGCGCTGATCGTAGGCCGTCTCGCCACTGCGGGTGGGTCCGCGCCGGAGGTGGCACAAGCCGCGCGCGGTGTGCTGCACGCCTCCTCCTCGTCAGCGTCCGATCTGCTCCTGGACGGCCTCGCCACACACTTCACGCAGGGGTACGCGGTCGGCGCTCCCCTTCTCCGACGGGCCCTGAACGTCTTCGGCCACGGCATGTCCACGGACGAAGAGCTGCGCGGGCTGCGGCAGGCCTGCGTGGCCGCCCTGCATCTCTGGGACGACAGCTCCTGGAGCAGACTGTCCCGGCGCTACGTCAGGCTCGCCCGTGACGCGGGCGCGTTCAGCGAGCTTCCATCGGCTCTCGGCATGCGGTCCTGCGCGCTGCTCTTCACCGGCGATCTCGACGCGGCGGCCTCGCTGAGCGAGGAGGAACAGGCCGAGACGGAGACGGCGGGGAGCAACGTCGCGCCGTTCGGCGCCCTGTGCCTTTCCGCCTTGCGGGGTCGAGAAGACGCGACCTTCGCGCTGATCAACACCGTGGCCAGGCAAGCGGTGGTGGCCGGCGAGGGAATCGGGATCACGCTCACGGAGTGGGCCGAGGCGGTGCTCTGCAACGGCCTCGGTAACTATGACCGGGCCCTGGCGGCGGCGGAACGGGGCATCTCGTACCCGCACGACATCGGTATTTCCTCGTGGTTGCAGGCGGAGTTGGTCGAAGCAGCCGCACGGACCGGAGTGCCGGACCGAGCGACGAGCACGCTCAGGCACCTTGCCGAGGCGGCCCGGGCCAGTGGCACCGACTGGGCACGGGGAATCGAGGCCCGTTCGCGGGCGCTGCTCAGTAAGGGCGATGCGGCGGAGCGTCTCTACCAGGAAGCCGTCGAGCGGCTCGGCCGCACCCGTGTACGTGTGGAACAGGCTCGTGCGCATCTGCTCTACGGCGAGTGGCTACGGCGGGAGAACCGCCGCATGGATGCGCGTGAGCAACTGCGGACCGCCTACGGGATGATGACCGCCATGGACATGGAAGGGTTCGCCGAACGCGCCAGACGCGAACTCCTCGCCACGGGTGAGACCGTACGCAAGCGCACGGTGGACACGGCGAACCAGCTCACGGCCCAGGAGGGCCAGATCGCCAGGCTCGCCTGCGACGGGCTCTCCAACCCGGAGATCGGCGTCCAGCTATTCATCAGTCCGCGCACGGTGGAGTGGCATCTGAGCAAGGTGTTCACCAAGCTCGGCATCACCTCCCGCAGGCAACTGCGCCTCGCGCTGCACACCCCTGATGACGCCGTCGGTCCCGTCGGCGCGCGACCTCGCAGCGCCGCCGAGTTGACCCCACGGCCTGTGGAGACACGCAGGGCGTGAAGGCTCGGACCTTCTTGTACCTGGCCCGCGAGCGATTCACGTGTCCTGGCCTCTACAACCCGGTATACGGACGGCGCACTTCAATGTCGGAGTGTTGGTTGAGCGCCCACAGGACGCATATGTCAGCGAGGACCGGCACGTCGTAGGGCAGAGGCCGGGGTGCGGCCTGGTCCGGCCGGGAGGAGAACCCGCCGTCGTCGCGCTGCTGGGCGAGGAGGTAGCCGATTCCCTGTCGATGAGCGGGGGTGCTCTGCCACCTCCGGGTGGCGAGCAGGGCGTACGAGGTGCTGATCGGGTCGCTGGGATCCGAGGCGCGCTGGCCCCAGCCGCCGTCGGAGTTCTGCGCGGTCATCAGGTGGCCCAGTGCGAGTGCGGTGGCCCGGCCGATCTGTGTGCGTACGGCTGCCGACTGCCGTGGTTCGGCGTGGTGAAGGGCTTCGAGGGTGCGGAAGACGGCGTTGGCCTCACTCAGACTCCAGCTGCGTTCGAAGGTGCCGTCGGGCCGCTGGGACATGAGCAGGTACTCCAGTGAAGCCTTTGCCGGGCCGGGATGATCCTCCCAGCGCGGAGCGAGGGCGGTCAGCGCCCCGGCCGTCATCGCGGTCTCCGAGGCGTGGCCGTGGAGGAACGTGGGGAATCCGCCGTCACGGTTGGCGACGCGGAGCAGGTACCGGGTGCCCGCCTCGATGTGCGCGGCATGGCGCTGGGGTGCCAGTGCCTGCAGGAACTGCAGGCAGTACGCGGTGTCGTCGACGTCGGTCTGCCGTACGCCCTCGGCGTAGGCCCAGCCTCCGTCGGCCTGTTGGTGTGCCGCGAGGTAGTCGCCCAGTGCCGTCGGAGGCGGTGTGGAGTCGGCGTGGGAACCCGTCAGAGCGAGTCCCGCGGTCGCCGTACAGAAGATCTCCAAGCCGGTGATGAAGGGGATGCCGCCATCGGGATTCCGGCAGCCGAGGACCGCTGCGAGGCCCTCCCGCACAAGCCGGTGGCCGGGCGTCAGTCGGTGCAGCGCGGTCAGCGCCAGCACATGGGCGAGCACGTTGCCCTCCCAGACCTGCTGTGTGCTGCCGCGTTCAAGGCGCTCTTCAAGGAAAGCCTGCTCCACCGGTGCGCCCCGGCCTCGGGCGGCCAGGTGCAGAGCCCGTACCGAGCACAGCGAGAGGTCGACCCAGGAGGCGAAGCCGCGGTACTTGATGGCGTCCGGATCCACGTCATGGCCGTAGGGCAGGACACCGAGCACGGCGAGAATCGTCTCGAACATCAGCCGCTTGCGAGGCGCGGTGAAGTGCTCGAAGCCGTCGAGCCAGGACAGGACCCATACGTTCTCCGCCTCCGGTCCGAGGCCCAGGGCCGCGTTCGACAGGACCCTGTCCAGCGTTCCCCGGGCTCCCGGATGGTGGCGCAGGTAGCGGGCGATCTCCGCCCGCTGCCGCGGAAAGAGGCCGGAATCGCGGAGCAGGGCGAGGACCAGGGCAGATTCGAGCGCCCGGCTGGCGCAGCGGCCCCGCACCGAACCGTCGGCGGCGACCTGCCCGAGCAGATGATCCGTCAGCCGCTGCCTTGCCGTAGCGACGGGCGAAATGGCGGCGGGGCGTACGGAGGAGGGGAGGGGCGAGGAGGTCACAGGTCGACTCCGTCTCGGGCCAAGGTGGCGGTCAGGATGGGCAGAAAGGAGCGGCGGTCGGCGACGCGCCGGCCGTGGCCGACCGCGATACGGCTGAGGACCGGGTCGGGCTCGAAGGCGACGGGGCGGCCGACGCGACGCAGGAGGCCGACGTTCCCGGCGGAGTTGCCGACGCCACGATGTCCGGAAAGATCCTTGGATCCTCCAGGGGACCGCTGAGCAGGCCGGGCTTGGCGCCGGGAACACGCGGGCCGTCGTGACACGGCCGGTGTTGACGCCATCGACGCCGGCGAATTCGGCCCCCTGCTAGGCATCGGCCTGTAGGTCGGCCGCGATCGCCGGCACCATCTCCTGCGGGCTGCCCGACAGGAGGGTGACCACCTCGCCGTAGCGCCGTGCATCGCATCGCTCATGGCGTTGCCGGTGTCGGAGTCGGGTGCACCGAGCGACGAGGGGCGCGGCCCTGGCCGCTACTCGTTCTCACCGGCCGAAACCCCGATCCTGCTGGTCCACCGGGAGGATCCGCCGACCGAGGAGATGTCCCAGCCCTGGCCGGTGAGGGCATGCCAGAGCCGTCTCGTGCAGTGCGCGCAGAGATACAACTCGCCGTCTCGGGCCACGCGGAAAACCGCGTGCGTCGCCGGGCCGCACCGATCGCACATCTCGTTCATTCAACGTCTCCGTCACGCGGATCGTCCGTCGCGCGCCGCGTGCGCCACGGGGGCTGTGTCGCGGTTCGTGACTTGCCTGCCGCAAACCCTGCTGCGCGCGCCGCCTGATCGCCCCCGTGGAAGGCCCTGGTCCCGCCCTCCGGCCCCGTCCCCGGGCGGCCCGGCCGGTGCGCGGTGCTGGAGCTCGTCGTTCTGGAAACGGGCGATCCGGCCGTTCAGGTGTCGGCTGTCGCAGTCGTTCGTCAACTCGGCGGAAAACTGGGCGTGTTGGGCGGTCCGTTCGAGTTCAGCGCGGTGGGCGGAGATGGCTCTGTGGTGTTGTGCCCGATCAGTGGTCCGGCTGTGCCGTGCTTCGTGCGGGCGCCGCGTGGTCGCGGACGCGACGGCGATGCCGCCGCGGTAGCCGCCCTCGCGGGCGCGACGTCGTAGCGTCGTGCGGCTCGGGTTCGTGATGACCCGCAGCCCGCGATCGACCGTCGCTGTCGCCGCGGGGCCGGATCGGCGCCAGGCCGGACGCCGACCAGAAACCGTCCGACGTGAGCGCGCCGCCCGCGGCCAGCAACTGGTTCATCCCGGTGCTCGTGGACATCCCCGCTGGGCGCGGTCGTGTCGTCCACTTCGTCGGCGGGGCGACGCCGGCCGCCCGGCGTCGCCCCGCCGACGGGCAGTCGGGCTCACAACGACCGTTCGTAGCCCGCCCAGGCGACGTGCGACTCGTGCAGGGTGACGTTGATCGCGGCCAGACCTCGGGCCCCCTCGCCGAAGGCACCCGCGTGTACCCGGTCGGCCAGCCGGTCGGCGATGACCTTGGCCAGGAACTCGGTCGAGGTGTTGATGCCCGCGAAGGCCGGCCGGTCGTCGAGATTGCGGTAGTTCAGATCGCTGAGCGCGGCGCCGAGCTCCTGAGTGGCCAGGCCGATGTCGACGACGATGTTGTCGGCGTCCAACTCCTGGCGACGGAAGGTCGCGTCGACCAGGAACGTCGCGCCGTGCAGTTGCTGAGCGGGCCCGAAGACCTCGCCACGGAAGCTGTGCGCGACCATGACGTGATCGCGAACGGTGATGCTGAACAAGGGGTGTTCCTCCAGGATCGGGTAGTGGCCTCGACAACGTGCGGTCGTCTGTTGGGACTTACGGACAACACGGCGGCAGGGGCGGCGAGAAGTCCACCGCTGGCGGTCAACAGCCCCTCGTACGGCTGTCCGAGGCTCCGGGGAAGCTGATGCGGAGAGCGGCTCGTTGACGCCCGCGACTCGCCCTCAGCGGAATGACCCGCGTCGTCATCCGGCTCGAAGACTCGAAAAGCAGGGTCTGGCCAGACGCGCCAAGTGCCAGGAGAACAGGCGCGGTTGGAACGCCGTACTGACCGCGTCGACCACTTCAGCGGGCCAGGACCTCACCGTACCCGCATCCACGCTCCACCTCGTCGCGATCTCGGACCAGGCGAACCACGGTCGACGTCCGGGCGCGTCCACCGAAGTCCGCTAATCCGCAGCCCAGTTGGGCCGCTGCCGCCCCGGGTGCCGGGATCCGCCGGTCGGACTGCCGCAGGTTCGACACCCGTGAGCCGGGCCGGTGACCCGGGGCGGCGGCCAGGGTGTACCACGGGGGCGAGCGGCCACACCCCAGGGGGATGGTGGGTGCGATACGCGCCTGCGGTGGCGTGCACGGATCAACCACGTTCAGGCCATACAGGAAGAAGGATCACCGTGCGTTCTCGTGAGTTCTCCCAGTCGAGATTTCTGGAGGACATCCGCATGACGGCAGAAGCGATCGCGGCACCCTTCTCCGACACGACGACTCGCGCCGTGCTGGACGCCTACGGCCCGGCGTTCAGCGAGGGAGCTGTCCTGTTGCGTACCACCGACCGGCCCGGCGACGACCTGAACTACCGGTTCTACGCCCGGCGCCCCATGGACACCGTCACCGTGGCCAGACGCGCGGGTTTCATCGCGGCCGACGACGCCCTCGGAGACCTCGTACAGTCCTGGAGCGAGTTGTACGGAGGGACGCCGGAGCAGTCCTGCGACTTCGACGCCGATCGCGGACTGACCAAAGCCTGGGTGTACTTGAACGGCACTCGACCGTTGGACGACGTCCTCGGCGTCACCGGCGTACCGCCGCTCATCCGGGAACGTGGTCCCGCCTTTCACCGGCTGGGACTGGACTACGTACGCCATGTCTCGGTCGACTATCACCGCGGGACGGTCAACCTCTACTTCAGGGCACCCGGACCCATCACCGAAGCCCAATGCGAGCGCTTCACGGCACTGGCAGGCGGCGCTGTGCCGGACGACCGTCTCTTCAAAGAGATGGCCACGTTCCTGTCCCGGGGCGCGTACACGTTCGCGGTCACCATTTCCCCGGCCACCGGCTGGACAGAGAGGGTTGCCTTCTACGCCCTCAAGCTCCCCGAAGGACGCTTCCCTACGATCGGCGGCCGTCTCTCCACATTCTTCGAGACGGCGCCTTCCTACGACCCCGAGGATATGAACGCCGTCGCCTGGTCCTTCGGTTCCGGGAGCGGGACGTACATCAAGGCCGAAAGGAGTTACTGCGGCGATCTGATCTCCCTCATCAAGGGATGGAACACCTTCTTCAGCCAGTCGAACACCACCGATCCGGCGCTCCCGGCCCTAGGCGACGGCCGATGACACGCACGGGGGCGCGGGAGGAGTCCGCCTACTTGTTGGGTCACTCGCCCACGGAGATGGATCGGCTCGTGCTGCAGGCCCGTCTGTACGATCCGATCACGACGCAGGCCCTGCGCCTCGCGGGGCTCAGCTCCGGGATGCGGGTCCTCGACGTCGGCTGCGGCGCTGGCGACGTGACGTTCGCGGCAGCCGCGATCGTCGGGCCCACGGGCGCGGTCACGGGGATCGACGCGGCTCCGGCCGCGCTGGAGGTGGCACGCGCCCGTGCTGCGCGCAGGGGCGCCGAACCCGGCGGAGAAGGGGAGGCGCTCATCTCGTTCCGGGAGGCGATGCTGCCCGACGTCACCCTTGAGGAACCGGCGGACGCCGTGATCGGACGCCTGATCCTGGGACACCTGCCCGACCCGGTCACAGCGCTGCGCCATCTCTCCCGGCTGGTCCGCCCTGGCGGGCTCATCGTCTTCCAGGACTTCGACAACCATCCGCTACGGGTCGTACCCGCGACCCCTCTGGCCGGTGCCGTTCTGCAGGCCATCGCCGAAGCGCTCACGGTCGACGGAACCGACCTGGGAGCGGGGGCGCGCTTGTACTCCCTGTTCCAGGAAGCGGGGCTTCCCCCGTCCGGGCTCTCGGCGACAACACCCATGGGCGGCGCGGAAGACGCTGCCATCCTTCCGCTCGTCGTTCAGACCTACCGTGCCTTGTCCGAGGCGGCCCTCCGCGCCGGCACCCCGGCGAAGGAGGCGACCCAGAGGATCGGCGACGTGAACTCGCTGCTCGACCGCATGCGTTCGGAGATCGCCGAGGCCCGAGCAGTGGTGATCATGCCAACCGCTGTGACGGCCTGGAACAGTTCCCCGGAGTGTGCAGAGCGCACGCTCTGACAGACGCGTACCGCTCTGCTGCCACACAGAGCCGGAGAAGTCAGCAGGCACTGCCGGCAACGGCCGGACGGCCACGCCGCGTCCGCCATGTTCGCCGGACACCGATCACCGATCACAAGCACTTCCCGCTCGGCTGGACCTCCTGCAGCTGCCCGGCCAACTCCTCGGCGAGCGTGTCCAGTTCACTGCGCCGAGCCGTGATCCACTGCCGCTCCCGCATCCCCGCACCCTTCCGGCATCCCGGTCCGGTGACGGATCGTAGACGCCATTCTCAAGGCCTGCCTTGGCGTCCCTCCTCATGGTCCGTGCGGGGATTTCCACGCCGAAACCGGGTCATGCAGTCACATGGCCGATGTAAGCGTCTTCCAGACCGTGCATCGTTTGCTCATGCCCCCACATGATGGCCGGGCAACGCGGACAGCAGGTCCGTCGGCGATCACGTGGAGACAACATCGCGGCCCGAGGTGATCGTCGGCCGACGATGGGGATCCGGTGTGCTCGCAGTACCTCTGGCGGTACCACGATGAGCGGCCATGGACCGCCGCGAGAGCTGTCCGGAGAGCCGGTCGGACGGGTCATCAAGCCTGTTGGAGGTGTGTCGTCGCTGCGACGCAAGCGCTCCCGACCGGACGCCCCACGCGACCGACGGCCGAACGATATTCAGAGGACTTCCTTGGACAGCAACTCGCCCTATGACCTGGTCGGCCGTGTGCGGCAGGTCCGAGAGATCACGGGATTCTTCGGGGCGGGAGCCGGCCAAGGTCGTGCCCTGCTGCTGTCCGGAGATCCAGGCGTGGGAAAGACAGCACTGCTGCGGGAGTTCGCCAAGTCCATGTCCGCAACAGGCGCCACGGTTCTATCGGCGACGGGTGCGCAGTTCGAGGCCGAGCTGGCCTATGCCGGCCTGCACCAACTGCTCTTCCCGCTGTACGAACAGTTCGAGCGCCTCGGCGACACGCACCGGGAGGCATTGCGGAATGCCCTCGGGTTCGGCAGCGGTCCGGTGCCCGACAGGCTTCTCGTCGCGAACGCGGTACACACCCTCCTGTGGCAGACAGCACGCGAACGTCCCGTCTTCGTCGTCGTGGACGACCTTCCCTGGCTCGACCGTGCAAGCGCGGCGGTGCTGTGCTTCGTCTCCCGTCGTCTGGACGGGAGCCGTATCGGCTTCCTGGCGGCTTCCAGGCCGGCAGCGGACAGTTTCTTCGAGGGGGGACAACTCGCGAAGTACGAGTTGCAGCCGCTGGACGACGACGGGGCTCTGGCTCTGCTCAACTCTCGCTTTCCCGGCCTCGCCGCAGGTGTACGGGATCGCATCCTGGCTCAGGCGCAGGGCAGTCCCCTGGCACTCGTGGAGCTTCCGACCGCGCTGACCGGCCCCCAGCGAGCTGCCAGGGCACATGTGCCCGCTGTGCTGCCTCTCTCCCCACGTCTACGAGCCCTCTACGCCTCCCGCATTTCCGCCCTTCCACCGGCGACGCGACACCTTCTGCTCCTCCTCGCGCTCGACGGCACCGAGGATCTGGCCGTCCTGCGGATCGCGATGGAGGGATCGGACATTCTGAGCGCCCTGGCACCGGCGGAATCGGACCGTCTCGTCACCGTCGATGATCAGAACCGACGTGTCGCTTTCCGTCATCCCTTGATCGCGTCCACCGTCGTCGAGGTCAGCACGCTGAACGACCGGTGTCGGGCCCACCTGTCGCTCGCCGCGTTCCGTAAGGAGGAGCCCGAACGCAGGGCATGGCATGCGGGGGAGGCGTCCCTCACGCCTGACGAGGAGGTCGCGGTCCTCCTTGAACAAGCAGCTCGCCTCATCGCGCGACGAGGGGACGCGGAAAGCGCCATCGCGGCGTTGACCAGGGCCGCGGAGCTGAGTCCCCGATCCGCCGACCGGGGTCGCCGACTCGCCGAGGCCGCCTACATCGGCGCCGACGCGACCGGGGAACTGGACGCGGCTTCCGCCCTTCTGGACAGCGCTCGGCGAGCCGAGCCGAGCCTCACCAACTCGCTGCCCGCTGCCGCCGCGGCAGCGTTCCTGATGCTCAACAGCGGTGACGGCGATGTCGACATCGCTCACCGTCTGCTGGTGGACGCGGTCGAGTCGGGCGGGCACGGATATGACGCTCAGGACAGTGCGCTGATCGAGACTCTGCACACCCTGCTCCTGGTGTGCTGGTTCGGAGGGCGTTCCGCGCTGTGGGAACCCTTCTACGCGGCGCTCGACCGTTTGAGGCCGGCTCCTCCCGCGCTGTTGTCCGCCTGCAGCAAGACTTTTCCCGATCCCGCCCGCACCGGATCCGCCGGCCTCAAGGAGCTTGACGAGGTGCTGGCCGGTATCCGGGACGAAGAAGATCTGGGGCGGATCATCCGCATGGGGACGGCCTCCGTATACCCCGACCGGCTCTCGGAAGTTCGCGAGGCATCCTGGCGTGTGGTCCGCCAGGGACGACGCGGAGGCCCCGCGCGCCGCCGAATCGGGGCACTCATGCATCTGTGCCTCCAGGATTTCCTGACCGGCGAGTGGAAAGAGGCCGGAAGGCTGGCGGACGAGGGTCTGCGTGCGTGCGAGGAACACGAGTACCGGTTCTCCTCATGGTATTTCCAGTACGTGCAGGCGCTGCTCGCCGCGGTGAGCGGGAACTACCAGTCCAGCCACGCGCTTGCCGACCGGATCACCCAATGGGCAGTTCCCCGCGGGGCTTTCGGGGCGGTCGCCTTCGCCAACCACGCCCGGGTCCTCGCTGATCTCGGCGAAAGCAATTACGAAGGCGTCTACAGACATGCCACGGCGATGAGCCCCGCAGGCACCTTTGCGTCCCATGTCCCCCATGCCATGTGGGTGTGCATGGATCTTGTGGAGGCGGCGCTCCGAACTCAGCGCCTCGCGGAGGCGGAGGCCCACGTACGCGCGATGCACGAGTCCGACATCGCATCCTTCTCACCGAGGCTGGCGCTGCTGGTGGCGGCCTCGACCGCGCTGGTCTCTCCCGGTGAGAAGTCGACTGAGAGTTTCGAGCACGCCCTGGCCGTTCCCGGAGCGGAACAATGGCCTTTCGAACTGGCCCGGGTGCGGCTGGCCTACGGGGAACGCCTCAGGCGCATGCGCTCACTCACCGACGCCCGAGTGCAGTTGAGCACTGCGGCAGAGGTGTTCGAGCGTCTGGGGGCCAGACCCTGGGCCGCCCGAGCCGCCAACGAGATCCGCGCCACTCGTCGAGCCCGTAAGGCAGGGGTGCGCGACTTCGTGACGCTCACCGGGCAGGAACTGGAAATCGCGCAGCTGGCCGCCTCCGGGTTGACCAACAAGCAGATCGCGGAACGCCTCTATCTGTCCCCCAGAACCGTGGGCTCACATCTTTATCAGCTCTTTCCCAAGCTGGGAATCACTTCTCGTGCGGCGCTCAGGGACGCTCTCGTCAGTCGTCAAAAGACCTCGTGACGCGATCTTGTGGACCGGAACCCAACTGGTGGGCTTGTTCGAGGTGTTGGGCAGTGCGGAAGTGGTTCCGTAGGTTCTCGTGCGGGGGCAGCTCGGCGAGGGCCGCGGCGAGAGTGACTCGAGAGGTGATGCCGAGCTTGGGGTAGATCCGATGGAGGTGGGCTGCCACGCTTCGGTGGGAGAGGAACAGCCGCGCCCCGATCTCCTTGTTGGTCATGCCCGACGCCGCGAGCGTCGCGATGCGGTGCTCTTGAGATGTGAGTGGGTTCGCAGGCAGATCGCCATGGGCCCGTGACGTGGCGTGGCCGATGGCCCGCAGTTCCTCCGCGACACGAGCGGCCCAAAGGGTGGCTCCCAGATGACGAAAGGTGCCGAGGGCGGCGGCGAAATGCGACCGGGCCTCTTTGGCGGCGCGTACGTGTCGGAGATGCCGGCCATGGGCGAGGCGAACGCGGGCGACCACGAACGGCCACCGCTCGGTTCCAGGGATGGCGAGGGCGGCCTCGAAAAGTGCGCCGGCCTGGTCGTGGGGCGCGGCCATGGCCGCCGAGCCGGCCGTCAGCAGCGCGAGCCGTGGGGATACCGCGGTGATCCCCGCCTGCCGCATGGCGGCCACATGAGCAAGCGCCTCGGCCCGGCGTCCCGTACGGACGGAGGCCTCCACCAAGTCCATGGACACCCTGAGCGCGGAGGGGAGATAAGTAGGCAGCACACCAGGCGGACTGATCGCCGATGCGCTGCGGTAGGCGATCTCGTAGTCACCGCGTCCCATGGCGGCGAGCGCCGAAGCGTAATGGGCCCAGCACTCCACGCTGCGGATCCCGCGGGGGGCGGTCCAGGCCACGATCTGCCGCGTGAGGGCGTGCACGGTGTCGTCGTCGCCCCGTCCAGCCGCAAGCAGCGCCTGGCAGGCTTGGAACGACAAGGCCATCTGCCGGTAGCCGTACGCGTCGCTCAGCCTGAGGCCTTCCGCCGCGAGCAGCGCGCACTCATCCCACTGCCCGGTAGCGAAATCGTCCATACAGAGCTGGATCAGCGCGTAGATCGCTGAAGCGACGGCGCCTCCGTTCCGGCCGTCCTCGACGACGCGCCAGAGGGCCGCACGACACTGTGCCGTTCGGTCCACATGGGCTGCGGCCCTGCCGACCTGCACGATCCTGCTGGCGTCGGACTCCAGGTGAAGGTCGCGGATCGCCGCGTCCAGGCGGGCGCGGAATGGACCATCGGCGCCGGTCGGGTCGACGTGGATACCGGCCAGCTCCGAAAGACCCGGCGACTGCACCGTCGCCTGCGCCAGGAAAGCGTGGAACCCGTCCCACAGTTCGGCTCTGCCGCTGATCAGGCACACCCTGCTCAGGGCGCGCAGCGCCTCCAGGAGCGGCTTCTCCTCACCTTGGGCGGGCCGGCCCGCGCGGGTCGTGATCACACCGAGGAGTAGCCGGTAGGCGGTGTCGACGTCACCGTCACTGTTGAGCAGTACGTTCGACGCAGAGACCGCGGCCTGCAGCGATCCCCTGAGGTCAGGGTCCGCGCGCCTGGCTGCCACGAGCAGTTGAGCCGCCGTCCGCAGTTCTCCGGTGACCTCCGAGCCCACGCCGGCGGCCTCGACCAGCCGTCTGCTCCGGTCTGCGGGGCGGGGGCTGAGGTCGGCGGCCCGGACCAGCGCGTTGAGCGCACCGATGGCGTCGCCCCGCCCACGAGATCGCAAGGCCGCCCTTTCAAGGAGCGCGGCGACGTGCTCATCGGGCTCGGCTGTTGCTTCCACGAGATGCCAGACCTGACGGTCGGGCCACTCGGAGAGTGCCTGCGCCAGAGCAGCGTGCGCGGCCACGCGCTCCCCGCTCACCGAGTCCCAAACGACCGTCGCGCGGACCAGTGGATGGTGGAAGACCAACTGCCTCAGGCCTTGAGTGTCGACCCGCACCAGTTGGGCCCGCTCAGCCGGGGCCAAGTCCTCCAGAGCGTCCTCGCCGGATACGGCTTTCCGCAGGATCCGCAGGTCACCCGTGCCTTCCAGGGCCGCCAGGAGAAGCAGCCGCCGGGTGGATGCGGGCAGCTTTTGGATCCGGGAGGCGTACAGGTTCTGCAAACGACGGCTGAGCGGGAGTACCGGTGAGAGGGCGCTCTGCGTGCCGTGTCGCAACTCGCCGACCGCGGTCGGAAGTTCCAGCAGGGCAAGGGGATTGCCCTGGGCCTGATCCAGGACGCGCTGCATCGTTCGCGGGTTCAGCTCGGGAAACCGGCGGCGCACCAGAACGGCCGAGGCCGCGCGGTCCAAGGGGCGTAGCTCCAGTTCGGGGAGCCCCGTCGGGTCGAACCATGTTTCGGCACCGGGTCGCGATGCGGCGAGAAATGCCACCACACTTCCGGTCAGCCGTCGAGCAATGAACGCGAGCGCCGCCGCGCTCGCGCGGTCGACCCATTGCAGGTCGTCGACCACGATCAGCAACGGGCGGGCATGGGCCGCCTTCCGGAGAAGCGTGAGGGCAGCGTTGTAGATGACGATGTGGTCCACCGCGGACCCGTCGCCGATGCCCAGTGCCACCGTGAGCGCGTGCCGGTGCACAGGGTCGAGCCCGCCGATCTCCCCGTGCAACGGTGCGAGCACAGTGGTCAGGCTCGAGAAACTGACATCCCGCACGAACTCCACGCCGTCGGAGCGCAGCACCAGTGCTCCAGCCTCCGCCGCGGCCTTCGCGGCAACCTCCAGCAGTGCCGACTTGCCTACGCCCAGATCTCCCGACAGCAGCAGTAGCCCACCGCCCGTGGTCGCCTCGTCGACGAAGGACTTGAGCAGTCCGACTTCCTCTTCGCGCCCGACCAGGTCGTCAGCCACGCTGTGCGGCACCGGGTTGTCACCGTCCACGAACTGCTCCCCTCCTCAGAGCGCGCATCGCGACCGAGGCTTTCGGAGCGCACGTCCAGCGCTGAACCCCTTGCACCATGTGGTGATGAGCTACCCGACCGGCGCGATGATGCCTGCCAAGCTGGTCCTCGTCGGAGGCCGACAAGGCCCTCGCCGGTGGCCGGTCATCGTGGCGCGCGAGGCAGCGCAAGGAAGAAAGAGCGACGCTACACGGCTAACCGCCCGTTTGGTGTCGGATGCTCGGCCAGACCGTCCGGTCGGCGGGAGCGCATGGAGCACCCGACCCCGAACGCGGAAGAGTTTCGTGCGGAGAGCCGCTACGGGTTCGAGCGAGGCGGCCGGACAGAGACGACCGCAACCAGGAGACCCTTCCAGGCGGCTCTCCGTCTCCGCGTGCGGGACCCGGGTTCGGCGCCTTCACACTCAACCTGCGCCCATCCTCGGCACGACTGCAGGACAGCTTTTCTCCTTCCTGATAGGCGCAGGCTTCCAACGCAGCTCACACCTGGTGTCGGCTTCACACTCACAGAATGGGCCCCTTTGACGGCTGTCGGCTGGCCGCCTAGCCTCCTTCATAGGCGACCGGTCGGCTACGACTTGCTCCGCTGAGAGGGTCATCATGAGTACTGCAGGTCAGAAGGTCGCTATCGTCACCAGCGCGTCGCAGGGAGTCGGTGCGGGTCTTGTCGCTGGCTACCGCAAGCTGGGCTACGGCGTCGTCGCGACCTCCTGTGGCATAAGGCCGTCCCAGGACTCGAACGTGGCGGCGGTCCAGGGAGACATCGCGGACCTGGATACCGCACGGCGGGTCATCGCGGCAGGTCTCGAACGGTTCGGGCGTATCGACGCCTTGGTCAACAACGCTGGTGTGTGCGTCTTCAAGCCGTTCACCGAGTACACGCCGGTGGAGTACGAGACGGTGACCCGTGCCAACCTGAAGGGTTTCTTCCGTATCACTCAGCTCGCGGTGGAGCAGATGCTCACGCAGGGCGGTGGGCACGTCGTCCAGATCACCTCCAGCCTGGCGGATCACGCGTGTTGGAACGCTGCCTCGGTGCTGGCGTCACTGGCCACGGGAGGGCTTCAGTCCGCGACGAAGGCGCTGGCCGTCGAGTACGCCCACAAGGGCATCCGCAGCAATGCGGTCGCACTCGGTGTCATCAAGGACCCGATGCGCCCCGAGGCCTACAACGAGACGTTGGCCGCGATGCACCCGCTCGGCCGAATCGGCGAGATCGACGACGTCGTCGACGCCGTGCTGTACCTGGAGGGCGCCTCGTTCGTCACCGGTGCGGTATTCCACGTCGACGGCGGACAGAGCGCCGGTCACTGAACAGAAGACGGGGCCGCCTGGCAGACAGCCGGCGCCCCTCCGCTTGGGAGGACCTGATGAGCAAGACTTTCCTGATCACCGGAGTCGGTGGCGGGTTGGGCCGTGCGTTCGCCGAAGAGGCCCTGGCCGCCGGGCACTTGGTGGCCGGCACGGTTCGCAAGCCGGACCAGATCGCCGAGTTCCAGGCACTCGCACCCGGGCGCGCCACGGGACTGCTGCTGGAGGTCACCGATGACACGGCGGTGACGCGTGTGGTGGGCGAGGTGGAGGATCGCGTCGGTCCTGTCGACGTTCTGATCAGCAACGCCGGCTACGGAGTGGAGGGGACCGTCGAGGAGTCCTCCATGGAGGAGTTGCGTCGGCAGTTCGACGTCAACGTGTTCGGGACTGTCGCGGCCATCAAAGCGGTGCTGCCGTCCATGCGGCGCCGCCGCACCGGACACATCGTCACGGTCTCCTCGATGGCGGGCCTGACTGCTCTGCCCGGCGTGGCCTTCTACGGGGCCAGCAAGTTCGCGGTCGAGGGCATTGCCGGGTCCCTCGCCCAGGAGGTCGCGGCTTTCGGTATCCACGTCACTTCCCTCGCCCTGGGCTCGTTCCGAACCGACTGGGCGGGCCGTTCGATGACCCGAGTCCCACGGACCATCCCCGACTACGACACCGTATTCGAGCCGATCCGCGCCGCCCGTCAGGCCAAGGACGGCAACCAGACCGGAGATCCGGCCCGCGCCGCCAAGGCCCTGCTCGCGGTACTGGACGCGGACAGGCCACCTGTCCACCTGGTCCTGGGCGCCGACGCGGTGCAACTGATCGAGCAAGGCCAGGAGCGTCTGAGCCACGACATCTCTGCCTGGGCACACCTGACACACTCCACCAGCTATCCCGCTGGTCGTTGAACCGCCCCACGGCAGACTCCGGCCGTGGCCGTTATTTGGATAGTGGGTATCTGAGATGAGCGAATCCCGTACCACCACCGTCGACTTCTGGTTCGACGCCGTCTGCCCGTGGACGTGGCTGACTTCGCGTTGGATGCTTGAGGTCCAGAAGATCCGCCCGGTCAGTGTGACCTGGCACGTCATGAGCCTGGCGGTCCTCAACGAGGGACGCCTGGACGAACTCCCGCCGCAGAACCGGGAGCTGATGGGTCAGGCATGGGCGCCGGTCCGCGTGCTGATGGCCGCACAGGAAGAGTTCGGGCCCGGCGTCCTTGAGCCGCTCTATACCGCGCTCGGCACTCGCTACCACCTCCGGCAGCAGGGCAAGACCAGGGCCACGATCGAAGCGGCCCTACGGGAGGCGGGACTGCCCGAACACCTCGCGGAGGCCGGCGAGTCGGACGCGTACGACCACGCCCTACGCCAGTCCCACGGGGAAGGCATCGCGCTGGTCGGCCAGCAAGTGGGGAGTCCGATCATCGCGGTTCCGGGCTCCGACGGCGCCAAGATCGCCTTCTTCGGCCCGGTGGTGACACCCAGTCCGACAGGCGAAGAAGCCGGCCGCTTGTGGGACGGCACCCTGGCCGTGGCCTCGGTGCCCGGATTCTACGAGATCAAGCGAACCCGCGTCCTGGGACCGATCTTCGAGTGAGGGGCGGTTGATCGGACGAGCCCGTCACCGATGCCGCGGGCGAGCGGTATGCCGTTTCCGCTCACGCCGCGGCTGCATTCACGGAATGGCCGGCGGCGCTTTCAGGCGGCGGTGGACGTGTCCTGATGCGTGACAGTGCCGAGGAGCAACAAGGAGTTCGTCCATAGGACGTCGAGCAAGCGGGTGTCGTTGTAGAGCTTGGCGAAGAGCACCTGGCCCTCAAGCTGAGCGACGATGCGGGGCCGATGGCCAGCGCCGGTCGGTGGAGCGGTCAGGACTGTGACGGTGCCTTCTAGGCCAAGGCCCCTATCGGGAGACACTCCGCCGGCCGGGTACCGGTGTGCGCCGCTCCAGCCAGGCCGACAGATCAAACACAAGGCACAAGCAGCCGGCCAGAGTACGAGTCAAGCCACGGCGGGAACGACACGACCATCATCCTCACAGCCCCGAGTAGTTGCGGCGGTCGTCTGCTCCCGTGCGGCGCTGGGTTGCGATCAAGGTGCCGTCGACCGGCGCAACCTCCATCTGCGAGAGGAAACGTTGTGGCGGAACTTACGAGACCGCCGCGCGGGCGGAGGAGATCCTGAGGGTAGACATCGAAGACCTGGACTTCGCCCGGACGCCGCTGCCTGGTCAAGGCGACGGGTGCCCGTGCCGGTGGCCTGCGGAGCAGTACCACGTCGCCGGGTCAGCTTTGCAGACTGAAGAAGTGAATCAGGGAGTTCGGCTTGAAGCCGATACGCGGGTAGACGGGCGCCCCGGCAACGGTCGCGTGCAGTGTGGCGCGGGTCAGTCCGGTGGCTCGAGAACCCTCATACAGTGCCTTGCGTGTGACTGCTTCGCCATAGCCTCTGCGCTGCCATTCCGGTTCCGTGGCGACCAGTACGACGAAGAGGCGGCCCTCTGCCGCGACGGTACCAGCGCACGCCACGGGGACGTCGTCGCGCATGGCCAAGTACGCATGCACCTCGTTCTTCCAGAGCGCCGAGCCGACGAGTCCGTCGCGGCCGTCCTCAAGCGGGAAACCGTAGCCGTGTGAGTTGATGTCTGCGTATGCCTGGAGCTGTTCATCGGTGGTCACACGTACAAACGTCAGGTCCGGGTGAACAGGATCGGGGATTGGAAGGAGGTCGCCGGCCATACCGGTGCCGGGGAAGGCGTACTGCAAGCCTGCCTGCTTGGCCGCTTCCTCCAGCGTGGAGCGGACACCCTCTTCGAGGAGATCTTCGAAGAGCCACAGGAAGCCCGGGTACTTCTTCGTGCGCATGATGTCTGCTGTCTGCGTCAGACGTTGGCGAAGAAGCTTCGCGTCGGCGCCTACATCGGTCAAGGTGATGGCGTTCCAGAACGCGAACCGGCTGTCTGCCCATCGGACAGCGATGCCGGGCAGGTTGCGCACGTCCGAATCCGCATCCCGGTCGAGCACCATCGCACGCCATACCACGGCGAGCTGTTCCATCGACTCGATGGACTCATCAAGGTCCGTCATCGTATCTCCTCACATTGTTGTGAATCTCATTGGTAAATGACCCTTTCGTCTTCACGGGTCAGCGGGGGTGCCCTTCGCACCTATTCATCCGCAGAGGCGTGCTTATTGCGCAGAGGTGTGTCCCAGGCGCGGGACATCAGGTGAGGACCGCTCTGATGCGGACAGGGCAGTACGTGCTGCCCTGCGCTCGTACACGTATCAGCGGCCGGGGTTCGATCACGCGCGTCACTGGCGATTCCGGTGTCGCTCTCGGTGGCTGGTGTGGGCGTGGTCAGGTGGGGATCTCGGCGGTGACGGTCAGGACCGCGCGGGCGAGGATGTGGCTGG
>Ga0307517_10005859_pt1 | contig 18362 bp, 8 predicted proteins | sample 23_EM_MG_FD_194515 | JGI IMG/M metagenome (GOLD analysis project Ga0307517, IMG submission 194515) | Populus trichocarpa ectomycorrhiza microbial communities from riparian zone in the Pacific Northwest, United States - 23_EM | ecosystem: Host-associated > Plants > Roots > Unclassified | place... | reverse complement strand
TATATATATATATATATATATATATATATATATATATATATATATATTCAATTTGAAACAATAATATCTAAAAAGAACATATATATTGAAACCACAATCCATCAAGTTGGAATCGCCACTTCCTTCTTCAAGATTTATTTCATTGTAATTGGTATTCCTTAATCCAGCACATTTGTTATCTTTATTCCTTGTGGCCACTATGTTACTAAATATGATGTCATACTTGGCACATAATAAGAGCTCAATTTTAGAATGCCTAAACTTCTTTACTCCTCTTATTTCCTACATAATGAAAGCTGGATGTAGTTAATAAAGCTAAAAGATTAATTAAATAATGCAACAACACAAATTAAATTGAAAAGATTAAGATAAAGACAATTGACTTGGATTTTGTTTTCCATCATTCACTAGTTGCAGAAATAGTCCCAAATTCACTACTCTAACCAACTCCAATTTCAAATATTAACTTTTTCCACACCCTCCAATCCTTTGTAAATCCCATCCCATTTGTTATTAAGTTGTGCTTTTGTTAAAGAAAAGTTTTGCTTCTCTTAATAGCTTTAATGCAAATGCCACAAAACATGTGCAACATTGCTTTGGTCCAATAAGCTTTATCATGAGTTTCAGACCCATCAATTGTTATGTTTGATAGGGTAATGAAAAGAAAAGAATTAATTACCTAAAAGGAACAACCTTTAATGTTTAAAAGGGATGGATGAGGTAAATAAAAGTAAAAAGCCTACAACCATAACAACATTTATGGATCATTTGAAACCTAACAAGATATATTAATATGTAATTCGTTTTATTGAAAAAAACTTATGCAGTCATGAAAAAAAAAGATATATGTATACAGATAATGACAAAACACGGGTGAAGACTACCTATTCCTTCCTCTCTTTTTTTTTCTAATAAGTAACAGAAGGATTCATAAGGTGCGTGTATAGAAGCAAGTTTAATTAACGCAAAATAAAATGCTTGGTCAAAGCTAAAGATAATAGTAAAGAAAAACAACAAGTTCTAGATTTGTTTCACCACAATACTAAACCACATCCCACACTTACTGTCTGTGGATTGGGGGAGATTTGATTGGACCAAAGTTCTACCAATTTCAGATGTTCAACACAATTTTATGTTACTGTAATCTAGCTTCACTTGTAGGACTATCTAACCTTTCTACAAATGAACTAAATGGATTGGTAGCTAGCTAATAGAAGCCAAGATAACATATTTATGACAAAAATAATACATAAACTTTTAATCTAAGATGTTTCAGTAACAGAACCTAAAGATTAAATTTACCGTTCAAATCTACCTGCCAACCTAAAATGTCTTCAATTGGTTTCTAGGTAGCTGTTTTATGTATATGTGAAATGTTATTAGATGTATTGACCGTGTATAAAAATGTTTGATTGCTTTATGAATTAGTGTTCTCCTAAATTATACATTATATTTTAATGAAAAATTTATAAGTGCAAACAATAGCAGGCATTGCATTTTATAGTATCATTGTATAAAACAAATTAATCAATCTCAAAGTAGTTTCAAATGTGAAATCATAGTAGCATCTCTTTGAAGACTATATATAAATTAAAATGATTACAACCACTAGTGTTTATGAATTGAAGCTTAGATTAAATGTTCGTAGGAGCAAAGACATGAAAAAAAAAGTCATTTTGTTTAGAATGTAGTGCCTGTCATTTGTTCAACCTCATTTAGGTTTAATGACTGAGAACATTAATCTAAGACAACAATAATTAGAGTGACAACAATCATATGATAAAGATCTGAAATCAAACAACAATAATCTTAGACAAGAAAAAAAAACCCACTAATTTATGAAACTATATAAATAGATAAAGGTTTGCAAGCAATAAATAAAAAGGAGAATGAGAAAGCATTCATGCAAATCAGTCTAAATTTAAATCAAACTAACTAGAAAGAAATTACAACCTTATTGTCAGATGGAAGCACGATTTACAATCCAGAAAAAGCTTGAGTTTGATTTATGTTCTGGGGTTATTGGTTGCAGTCATGAGGAATGTTTGTCTATGTAATTGTTTTTATTTTTGTTTTGTTGTTATAGTTAAGGAGAATGAAAGAGAAGAAGACTACAGTGATCATTCAATACTTCTCAACAGTAACAAAGGAATCTACCACTACACACTCACGTGAAGGGGGCGTTTGACAATACGACCAAAACATTGTTTGCCTAAAAATTTAATTTTGTGTTTTTTGCTTAAAATTAATTTTTTTGGGTGTTTTTTGATCGTTTTGATGCGCCAATGTTAAAAATTATTTTTTTTCTTAAAATAAATTATTTTGATACATTTCCGCACAAAAAAAAAACACTTTGAAATACAATCTTTACCACACTATCAAGCAGACAAAAAAATGATTCAAAATGTTTTTTCAGAGATCCAACATTAATAAATTGATGGTTCCACTAATAAAAAGACAACTGGGTCTTATAACCAAACACTTAGATACTATAATTCACCCAAAACATGAACCATGAAAATAAACTGGTTCTTGGAGAATCTGTAGAATGAAACCCAGATATATTAGAACGAATCTAATATAAATAGGCCTTGCTGTTTTTTTGTATCCGAAAGAGCATCAAGTGGGCGTAAGAGAGTAAATTGTGAAAAGCCAAAACTAAATACGGGCAAGTAAATCTATTAAGACGTACGCCTTGGACCCAGAAGTCACATAGAACATTTATCTAATATTTGAGATTTCTAGTAAAAGGATTACACAAGTGATTTGGTGAAGAACCTTAATATTATTGCATTACAACACTGTCTATATATAATACAAGACTGTGACTATATAAGGAATGCTAATGAAGGAATATACAATCATAAACAAGACTGCAGCTATTTAGGAAATATTATCAAATCAGAGGTGCTATACATAGAAGCAAATCATCGATGAGTGGGAGTTATGGTGATTTCCTTATATGACCCCTCAAAATGGACGTTCCATCAGCAACATTGATTTTGTCACTTAACAAGGTGAAACGAGACCGAGCGAGAGGCTTTGTCAGTAAATCAGCGAGCTGGTCATCCGTGTGAACATGAGCAACACGCAGTTTGCCACGATGAACAAAGTCACGGACAAAGTGAAGATCAATAGCGATATGTTTCATTCTGGAATGGAGAACAAGATTGAGACTAAGCTGAGTGGCACCAACGTTATCATAAAGTAGGAGCGGTGGTTCACGTAACATGAGGCCAAGTTCATCAAGAAGAGACTTTATCCATGCAATATCGGAAGCAGCAGTAGCCAATGCCCTATACTCTGCTTCTGTAGAGGAACGAGCCACAACCTTTTGTTTTCTAGTACGCTAGCTGATAGGGTTATTACCCAGAAAAATTATATAAGCTGTGGTGGACTTGCGATTATCAAGATCACCACCCTAGTCAGCATCAAAGAACCCCCGAAGCACTGGGTTGGATTGGTGACGCAGCAAGAGACCAAAATGAATGGTCTGTTTGACATAGCGAAAGAGCCTTTTAACATGTTGCCAATGCGTTACCGTTGGTTTGTGCATGAACCGAGCAAGAGGATTGACTGTAAAACCCAGGTCTGGATGAGTGAGCAAGAGATATTGGAGAGAGCCAATGGTGCGTCTGTATTCAGTGGCATCACAACTAGCTGAACCATCGTCATGCATAAGCTTAATAGACACAACATAGGTGTGTGAACTGCCTTAGCACTAGCCATATTCAATCTGGTAAGGAGATCATGAATATAATGGTTTTGAGAAAGAAACAAACCTTGTTGAACTGGAATAACCTCCACCCTGAGAAAATAATATAGATCACTGAGTTCTTTCAGGGAAAATGTTTCACCTAAAGAGGTGACAACATGCTGTAAAAATGTATTGTTATTGCCTGTGAGAATTAAATCATCAACATAGACCAATACATAAAGCAGAATGCCATCTCAATCGAAAATAAATAAGGAGCTGTTAGACTTTGAATTAAAGAAACCCAATGCAAGAAGGTTGGAGTGTAATGCAGTGTACTAGGCTTTAAACGTCTGCTTGAGACCATAAATAAATTTATGAAGAGAACAAACATGATGAGGATGGGAATGATCAATCAAGCCGGCAGGTTGATGCATAAACATTTGCTCAGTTAATTGACCGTGAAGAAACACGTTATTAACATCGAATTGCTTGAGAGGCCAATTATTTGACAGAGCTAGTGAGAGGATGAGGTGAATGGTGGTTGGTTTGATGACTGAACTGAAGGTCTTAGTATAATCGACACCTGGGCGTTAATTGAATCCCTTAGCCACAAGACGTGCCTTAAACCGATCCATTGTGCCATCTGCATGATGTTTAATCCTAAACACCCAGAGGGTCGAGGGACCAGACTCCGAGTGCCATGTGAGACTAAGGTAGTAAATTCATCTGCCATGTTACGCCACTTGGGGTCTTTGAGAGCCTGAGAGACATAGGTGGGTTCGAATGGTGGTGCAAGAGTATGCTTAGTGGTAACCGAGAGTTGCTTAAGACAGAAGATATTATTTTGAGCCCGAGTGACCATTGGATAAGTGCAGGTTGGCAGTGCGGGTGCTATAGGCAGAGGAGATGCATAGCAGGATGAATTATTAGTAGGAGAACAGGAAGCCATACCTGGTGTAGAGGACATAGTCACGGTTGTTGTAGCATTAGGCACGATAGATGCGATGGTAGGATTATCCAATGGAACCATGCAGACTGGAGGAACATGAGAAGGAGGGGAAGGAGCAGGACATGGTGTGGCAGTAGACTGAGGGGCATAGGGTGTTGCCTTTATGAAGGGAAAAATACTTTCATCAACAGTGACATGAAAAGAGAGATAAATCTTACCTGTGTGAAGATTCAGACATTGAAACGCATGTTGGGTAAGGGAGTACCCAGGAAAGACACAAGGTTGGGATTTAGATTGAAATTTATTTGCACGATGCAGAACAAGCTAGGCATAGCATTGACAACAAAATGTGCGTAACTTATGATAGTCAGGAACTCGTCCAAATAATACTTCAAAAGGACTTTGACGTAAGTGTAATGCAGTGGGAAGATGATTAATAAGATAAACTGTCGTGGCCAAGGTATATGACCAATAAGTGGAAGGAGCTGAAGCATGATGTAAAAGGGCTATACCCGTGTCGACAATATATTGATGGCAATGTTCAATGGTGCCATTTTGCTAGGGAGTATGTGGTGCAATGGTAAAATGGCTAATACCACGAGCAGCAAGAATAGGTCTAAGTTTGATAAATTCACCACCATTGTCGGAATAATTTTTTTAATTTTTATAGAGAAATGATTTTCAACCATAGTGGTAAAGTGAACAAAAATAAAAGACACATTCGACTTGTTATGCATAGGAAAGAACCAGCAGTACTTGGTAAAGTGATTAACAAAAAGTACATAATAGTTGTAGCTATCAATAGAAGGAACCAAAGATGGACCCCAAACATCAGCATACAAATATTCAAGAGGAGCATGACTCGTATGGGAAGTGACACTAAAAGGCAATTTATGCTACTTATTGCACTGACACAAAACACATGACAATAAAAACTGAGAGGGGGACACACATAAGTTATAACTACGAAGAAGAGAGGACAAAAGTTTGGAATTGGGGTGTCCCAACCTATGATTCCAGCGATCAAAGGAGGCACGAGTGCCAGCCAAGGTGATGGCATGAGTTTGAGATGAGGGAGGACATAGTTCCACAGGATAAACACCATCTTCACATCTACTACGCATGAGCACCGCTCCCGTTATCGGATCCTTCACAAGGTAAAAGAAAGGGTGAAATTCAACAACAACATTGTTATCATGAGTAAACTTGTGAACTAAGATCAAGTTTTTGTGAATGAGGGGCACATGCAAGGTTTCTTTTAAACTAAGAGAGCGGGAAGGGGAGGGAACAATAGTGGAACTAATATTAGCAACATGCAAACCTGTACCATCTCCAAGAACCACCTTATCCTGGCCATCATACTCAGAATGAATGGAAAGATTAGCCAAATCAGACGTAATATTAAAAGAAGCAGTAGAATCAAGAAGCCATTTGACATTCGATGGAGACGAAGAAGTAGTGTAATTGGCAGTAGGTGAAGACTGCAGTTTGACACAGTTCTTGGCAGTGTGACTAGGATGGTCACATATTTGGCACACAACAGAGGGCCTCTTGAAAGGAGTTGTGTTCGAGAAATTTTGTTTGAAACGATTCTTGTTGTGTTTGAAACGAGGATTTAATGACCTCCGTTGAGAGGTATTAGCAGTGACAACCAGGGTTGAAGATTTTCCATCCATGCATTTGAGGTAGTGTTCATGACCAATTAACAGATCATGCAATTCTACAAAGGACAATGCAATTTCTCTCGTGTGTATGGGAGCCACCATATCTCTAAACTTAGAGCCAAGGCCATTAAACACATATAATGTCAAATCATTATCTGAAACGGGTGCATCAATCAATGAGAGTTCATCTGCAATTACCTTGACTACATGAAGAAACTCGAACACCGTGCGAGAGCCCCGTTGAATAAGTGTAAGATCTTCTTTCAACTGCATAATCCTGGCCCGAGATTTGCTAGCGAACAAGTGGGCAAGATGTTGCCAGGCATCACGACTTGTAGTGTTCATATCAATAAGGGACATAACTGCTTCAGAAACACAAGAAAAAATGGCATTCAACAGCAACTAGTCTTGTCTGAACCAGTGTGCATGGAGTGCCACAGTAGAGGCAGAAGAGTTTGCATCAAGTGTAGGAGGGCATCGAAGAGTGCCATCCAAATATTTAATTAGATCATATCCAATTAGAATGGTGAGGAGAGTTGCACGTCAGGAAGGATAATTTGAGGATGTGAGTTTGTAAGGCAATTGGTTGGAAGTGTTGATAATAGTGAGAGGGAGTGAAGACGCAAAGTTAGAGCCAATAGACTCTAAGAGAGGAGTAGGGTTGCCACTAGCTGACATGGAGTTTGAGAACGTTTCTAATCTCATGAGAGAAGGTTGCTCTGATACCATAAAAGGATTATACAAGTGATTTGGTGAAGAACCTTAATATTATTGCATTACAACACTGCCTATATATAATACATGACTATGACTATGTAAGGAATGCTAATGAAGGAATATACAATCATAAACAAGACTGCAACTATTTATGAAATATAATCAAATTAGAGGTGCTATACATAGAAGCAAATCACTAATGAGCGGGAGTTATGGTGATTTCCTTATATCTAGATGGGAGCTCAATTTCTCCGCTTAACAGTAAGCAATTATGCTTGAGAAGGGCGTGCCAAGTCTAGCTAGTTTGCTTTCACCATCAAGTATAGTTTTTTATTTCTATTTTCATCAAGCTTTTTAAATTGATATCTTTGCTTGTTTCCTTACCTTTGGCCTATAGTGAATGAGGTACAAGCTCATTCGTTTGAAAAATATTGATAATTAAATTAGGATTATGTGAATGTCTAGGCCTAACACAACTGAAGCATGGTTTCCATTTTTTTTTTTTATGGACTACAATTCTTGCATTAGTAATTAAGGAAACACCATTGTCATTTCAAACAACTATTGTCAAAAGACGAAATTTCTCGCAAACTTCTTGATAAATGATGGTTAAAAACGGTTGAACAAAAGGAAAAATAAATCAATTTTTTTAGGGCATTTATTTGTTTTATAGTTTTCAACTTTTTAGCAAATTGGTTATACTGTGGTCAACTTAATTTTAAATGGATTTAAGCTTCTCATCGAAATGCCTATATTAAAAATTTAAGTAAATTTGGAAGATCCAAGTTGGAAAATTTAGGTTGTGTTTACTTATAAAAGTTTCTTTCATTTTTTTAGAGAAACTGTATAGGAAATAGAAAAACTAAAAAAATATGCATATAACAACTAAAAATGAAAATTGTTTTCTTAAAAATATGGGTTCTTTAATTTTTAATTTTTAAAAATAAATAATACAAAAATAGATGTTTTCCAAGTAATGGCGATGTTTAAATATATATATATTAAGGAGTAACAAGGAAAAGAATAGATTGAGTGTTTTAGAGTTTAAATCTGTTGTGGAACTTCTTGGAAACTAAAGGCAGATGTTAATGAAAGCCCGCAAGGAACTCAACTGTAAATGGTGGTGGTGGTGCCAAATTAAGGGTTTTGGAGTTTATTTTGATAAGTAATGATCATGTTAAGAACTTGATGAGATGGTTGGATGACAAAAAATCATGAAATTACATTACAATGTTTTCTTCTGGTTTCATCTTATCTTGGACCTCGTAAATTTGGTAAAATAGACTGGAGAAATATAAAAAGTGCAGCTATATATGAGGATGGGCGTAAGGACGTCGTTCAACTTTAATGGTCATTTTTTTCTTTAATTTCCATGATAACATTGTCAATGTAAGTGTATTTCCAGAGATTTCAACAATTCAATGCAAGTATTGATGAACATGACTCTAGTAAAAATTCCCTACTCTAGTAATGTAATCATCTTGTTGTATCGAAAGGAGATCTTTTCATCTTAGCTTTTCATTAATTCTATTCGGCATTTTGTCCTCTGCTACCTTTTCATCATTCATCAATTCAATTGATTCTACTTCTTTCAGGGATTCATTCTCTTTCAATGATTGCTTCTAGACCACCTTTCAAATGGGATATGAAATATTTTCCTCGTCAAGTTCTTTAAGTAGGAACTTTTTCTAAAATTTCACCTACTTTAATCCATATTTCAACTCAGCCTGTTTGATTGCTAAGTCAAACAAGTGATACCCTCCCACTTCCCCATAAGAAGTTATCGTGCCTTATTTCTTCATTCTCCTCTTCCAAGCATTTTTTAATATTTCACTTGGCTTACAACTTATTTCAACCACTTTAGAAGAGTTTCAACTTATAGGGTATCACTACTTTTGATGCATTATAGGATGCTAAACTCTTCTAGGTTTACTATGTTAGAGACTAATCACATATCAACTGTTCTTACATGGTCACACACAAATCTACTTCTTTTAAAGCATTCAACTACTCTTTAATTTATGAGAACTCATTTGCAGAATCATTGGCCAAACACCTTTTTTGAGACTTCTGCAACAATGAAAGATGAAATCTAAGGACATATAGCTATAGGAAAATGAACATCATAGGTTGAGCTTGATGCCATTTGATTAACTTGTGTACGATTATGGTTTCTCTCTTGAGTTGTTGATAAAAATAGGTTACATTGATGGGAGATTTTAATAGTCAATAAAGGGAGAAAAGTGAGCATTTCTATAATATCTTGTACATGAGCATGATTTTTATCTTTTCAAAGCCTCCATTTTCTTTTTGATGGTTCTGTTCAAGTTAGGCTTGTGCTTATTTATCTATGCCTCATTGTTTAGATATGATGCTGTAGGTTTTGGAAGGAAGTCAAACTTTTTTCCAAGCAACCTATATTTCTATATGCAATACTCAGAATTGCATAAATAATAAATATAAATTCTTTTCACATTTATCATAACAAGCAAGATTGGATATACATGCTTGTTATCAATGAAGCTTCATGCTTGTTAGGATTCATTATTTGCAAACGGTGAAGCGAAGTTAGATTTTATCTTTCCAAGTTCTCACTTAAAAGACCAAACCTATAGGAACTTTGAGTGATTCGAGAAATTTTATAGGTTTTCACTAAGGATTTCTCCCTCAAGAACCTTTAGAGAGGGATTAAATACGCTTTTTATCTCATAAGACAATTATCATGTGTTAGATCAATAATCTAAAATTTGAAGCATTAGTATTGTCATAACATAATTTTGGGTCCCTAAAATTCTTTTATGTAAAAAATATTTTTTTTAAATATTCCAAAATTCATTAAACAAATACTTTGGGTCATGAACAAACATGCTTTTGAGTCACATTTGGTCAGAACATCAAGTAAATAGACAATTTAGGATCTTGCTGAAACAAATAGACTAAAATTGGATCTAGTTACACAAATTAGAAGTTGGAGGACCAAAGTGAACAAAATAAAGAAGTTTGAGAATTCAATTGTACTGATGATGGGCCTAACTAGAGAAAAATATTGAAGATTGGGGCTTAGTTGTAGAAAAATATTGAAGATTGTGATGAATTTGAAAACTTGGAAGTCCATGGACTTAATTGAATTTTTGATGTGATTAATTGGCTTAATCAAAGATTTAATTGGAAGAAAAATCAAGTTTGGAATTCAATTTAACAAAAATTATAAGAATCAATAAGTTCAGGAACCCAATTGAACTTGGCAGGGAGAATTCAATTTACCAATTACCTATACTTTACTGAAAATGAGTTTAATCTTGAAGGAACCAAGCATAACAAGTCATTAGATATTATTGTAAATACAAAGATTGTATTGTTGTTAAAGTTCTCATAGATAATGGGTTTGCTTTAATGTATTGCAAAGATGTGTACTGAATCAGATGCTTGTTAATGCTTCTCATATAAAACCTAATATTATAATAGCTAGGGTCTATGACAAGACACCCAGGCCTATCATTTGAAATATTAACATCGAGCTGGTTATTGTCCTGCAACCATTTAAGTAACCCTACAAGTAATTGATATTCACCTTTTCTATAACAAGTTATTAGGAAGGTTGTGTATACATGCAACCAACACTATAATATTTTTTTTTGTATCACAAGGTTAAATTTATCATTAATTGCAAGTTGGTGATCGTAAAGTCTGAAAAGGCCTTAACAATGGTGATAAATATGGCGATCTCATACATTATAGAAAAAAATAACACAAATGGGAATTTACATCCTTTTAAAGTTGCGAATGTTGAATGGGTGCCTAAGAACACCATCCGACACCAACACTTTTAAAAGTTGCAGTCATGGTTGTGAAATGCTTTTTGAAACACAAGTTGCCTTTTCAATATGATCTAGCCACCAACATACCCAAAAAGATAACTGTAATGAAATTGAAGACAGTCAATCAAAGGTTTGAACTAGAGTTCAAGTCTAGGAAGAAAGACTATACAAGAGTAACTAAGATCACAAGAGAAAGAAGGTTAGCTTGTATTGAAGGAAGGGAGCCTAATAAAGGAAGAATGGAGATCTTTCCCATCCAAGTGACCTTTCCACGATCAGTTTGTGTGATGAAAACTATTTTAGAAAAAGCCAAAGACCCTGAAGAGATCATCCTGAGTTGTTGTTGCCCTAGTTTATTGTTAACATACTAAAAGATACTCCCATATAAGGATTTATGAGAAAACTAGCTGAAGAAGAGGAGTTGAACAACTAAAAGGTGTGGGATGCCCTGATTATTTTAAAAATTGATTCCTTTTTTAGTGTGCTTTGTGAATGTGCTTAATCTACATGTACTTTTCATATATTCCATTTGTTTTTTAATATCATGTTTTCCATAGCTGATAATCATGGATTAAGAAATCAATTTAAGGTTTTTTTTATATGTTTGAGCCTTTTTTGAGATCATGCATTTTCTTTCATCTCTTGCCTTTATTTATTTAAATTTCCTGTACAAATCAGCCACTTATACAAAAACACTTTTCACTTTCAGGAAATCTAAAAATAGATCTTCAATAAACACACAATCTATTGCATTTGAGCAAGAGAAGAAAGAGTTAAAGACTGGGATGTTGATCATTGCTAAATACAGAAATGTTTTGGTCACCTTGTTAAAAGAGTATGCTGATGTGTTTGCTTGGTCACATGCTGATATGCCTAGGTTGGATACTGATGTTGAGGAACATAAGCTACCTTTGATAGATAAATACAAGCTTGTCAAACATAAATTAACAAGAATAAGGCTCGATATCTTGATTAAATTAAGGAGAATAAGGCTTGATATCTTTATTAAGGTAAAGGAGAAGGTGAAGAAGAAATGGGACGCTAGGTTCTAAGAATTAGTCAAATATCTATAATAGGTATTCAATATAATGGTTGTGCCTAAAAAAGGTAATAAAATCAACTGTGTATGGATTTTAAAGATCTAAATAGAGCAAACCCAAAAGATGACTTTCCTTTACCTCATATAGATGTGCTTGTAGACCATGCAAAAAGCTTTATTTATTTTTTCATAGATATCTTCTCAGGGTATGATTAAATTAAAATGGCTAAATAAGATTGGGAAAAGATTACAATCTTTAATCTATTATGGAAGAAGAATCTCAGAGTCTGGAATGAGGATTATCAAGAAACCTTTAATAAAATCAATAGTACCTCCTAAACCCACCTCTCTTATTACCACCAGTCCTTAGAAACCTCTTATCTTGTACCTAACATTGAATGAAACAGAAATGAGTTATGTGTTAAGGAAGAATGATGATATTGGAATCAAAGAGTAGGTTATTTACTACATCATGAAGAAGTTTATGGATTATAAAGCTTGTTACAATATGATTGAAAAGTTGTATTGTTGTTTAGTATAGAGTGCTAAGAGGCTACGTCGGTACATTTTGCACTACACCACTTAGCTTTTATCCAAAATGGATCTTCTTAGCTATATATTTGAGAAACCATACCTGTCAAGTCAGATCACAGGGTGGCAAGTTTTGTTATATAAATACAACATTATCTATCTAACTAGCAAGGCTGTAAAAGGAAGCACAATTATTAATCATCTAGCTAATAATTCCATCAAAGATTAAGAATCTTTAAACTTTGACTTTTCTTGTGAAGATGTCCTAGCAATTAAGAAAGAAAAAAAAGAGATTGGTGGATGATATACTTTGACAGATTAGTGAACGTTTATGGCAACAAATTATAGGCAATTATAATTTTCTTAGATGATAAATAGTATCCCATCTTAATCAAGTTGTAATTTGGTTGCATTAATAACATAATTGAGTATGAAATATACATCCATTGTCAAGTGAAGGGAGAATGACAGACCAAAGATGAAAAGCTAAGGCCATATTAGAAATACCTCTTTAAGCCACCAGAAAACTTTAAAGAAATAAAGTTTATACATTTGAAAAGGGATAAAAATCAGTTCATAGATACTATAGCAGTGTTGACTTCCATGACCTAGATTGATTGTGGAACTCAAGTGCAACCTATGCGTATATAAATTAGAAACTCCTCTGCTTATTGTTGTTTAATAGAAAAATAGTTAGATGGGAAGCCTTAGTATTATGATATAAAGAAATTTATTCAGTGTCGAGAATACCCCTGTGGGAGCATCCAAGTTGGACCAAAAGACATTGCGAAGATTGTCCATGGACTATTACCTAAATGGGGAGGTCTTGTATAAAAGGTCATTTGATGAAACTCTGTTAAGATGTTTGAATGAGAAAGAGGTTAAGAAAGCACTACAAGAACTACTTGAAGGGATTTGTGCTATATATATATATATATATATATATATATAAAAGTGATATATTTTTTTTTTTTTTTGATATATATATATATATATATATATATATATATATATATATATATATATATATATATATATATAAAAGTGGACACATGATGACCATGAAGATATAAATTGTCGTATATTTTTGGATGACCATGGAGAGAGACTGTGTGGATTATGTAAGAAAAAGTCATAAGTGTCAGATACATGGAGATAAAATCAATGCACTTTTAGTTTCTTTATTCAACATGGTGTTACCCTAGTCTTTTGCAATACGGGGAATAGATGTCATCAGGCCTATTAATCGTAAAGCCAAAAAAGGATACAGGCTCATGTTAGTGGCAATCAAATACTTTACCAAGTGGATTGAAGCCCGCTTATATTGTCGTGTGACTTAGAAAGCCATCAAATGGTTTATTGAAAAAGATTTGATTTGCTGATATGTGTCACCTAAAAAAAATAATGATAGATAATGATAAAAAAAAAAATTAATGGAAAGATAATTTTTGAGTTATATGCCAAGTGAAAAATCAAGCATTCAAATTCATCTCCATACAGGCCAAAGATGAATGAGGTTCTAAAGCTTACTAATAAGAACATAAAAAATATTATTCAGAAAATAGTGATCACTTACAAAGACAACACAAATGGCTCCCTCATGCTCGTCATGCCTATACAATAACATTGAGAACATCAATTAGGTCCACATTTTATTCACTAGTATATGGAATGGAGGCAGTTATGCCTTTGAAAATAGAAATTTCATCTTTAACAGTCCTCATGGAGTCATTGTTGAAAGAAGTTGAATGGGGAAAGATACAATATTAGAATTTTAACATAATCAATGAAAAGAAGCTAGCAACAATCTTCCACCACTAATTATACCAAAGAAGAATAGAAAATTCACATTACATGAAAGTTCAGCCAAGAGAGTTCAAAGAAGGCAATATGGTATTGAGAAAGATTCTTTTATTGCTGAAAAAAGACCATAGCAAAAGGACACCAAACTATAAAGGCCTTTTTATTATAAAATAACATTCTTAGATGGAGCTCTGCTGCTGAACATTATGAATAGAGGGAGTAATTAGGCATGTAAACTTAAATTCTGTAAAGAAATACTTTGTATGATGTATCCATTCTAATTAATAAAGAAAAGCTTTATCCAAGAATTCTCTTTGTGTATTCTTACCTTTTTTCCTAAATAAACTTGACAATTAATAAAACACTCATCGCAGCCTTACATGGTCTCAAAGGCTCAAACATTTATCAAAAGTCTATTTTGAAAAAATCTCTTCCTCAATGGCATTTTGGAAAATTGAAGTGGTTTTGATTTCAGAAGTAATTTGATGTTTGCTGAAAACAACATTCAATATATCATGCTTGCAAGATGATAAACAAATTAATCAAACAATTCTTATTTAAAGGTGACCTACAAACCTCAAATATAATACAAATTTTTAAAAAATCACAATTGACTTCATATCATGTCTTTTAAACCATGTTTTAATAGAATGCATAATCACATGTAATAGATTTCCTAGTTAGGGTTTATGAAAATATAGTCCTATGCAAAAGTTCATATCATTACATATGACAAGGACAAAGTTTATAGTTTTAACCACTTGTGCTTGAAATGAGAAAATGTCATCTTTGTTATCCTTTTACATTCTAAAATTAATATATCTCTTGTGGTTTCTATTTGAGTATGGATGAGTTTTCTTTTATAATAAACCTTGACTAGGATTACACCCCACACCGCATATGGAAATTCAAAGATCAAAGAATAAAGAAATGCAATAAGAAATCCAAAAGCAAGAAATCTTACAATACTCAAATGTTGGGGGCATATCTAAATAAAGAATAAAAAAAGAAAAAATCAAAGTAAATAAGGATACCCTGACCAGAACAATAAAAAAAGACAAGTCAAAGAAAAATGGAAAAAGAAAAGAAGTATGAAAGACACAATAAGTCAAGCAACTGATAGTGGTTCTAAGTGTTTAAAATCCTGAAACACTCTTCAAGCTTTATTAATCCTTTTTTTCATAGTCAAGAGCCATAACTTGCATTACATGCTTTTAAAAATTCTTTCTAATAAGGCAAATAAGAAACTTGGACCAATAAACAATGTTGTCAAAATACAAAAGACTTCATCATAATAGTTATGACATTGTCAACAAGCTACTCGTTATTATTCATGCTGATAAAATGAGTGCTCAAAAGGAGACTTCATCTCATCATATACCTTCACCAATTTTAATTTCAACAACACAATAAAAGGAACCATTCATTTCCTAAAATTCCTCAAGGTATTGCAAAATCAAAAAGTAAGATGTTTTAAACTCACCTAAAAATAATTTATGTTTTTGAAATTAGAAAAGATTAGGAGTCTGAAAGTCATTATAAATAGAGATTATCTCATTTAAACCAAACTAGAAAATAAAGAGGGCTTTTGCAGAAACAAGTTTACTTAAGCCACCAACAAAAGCACATTTTAGAAGGAATGGATCAAAATTCAAAGGCGTATTTTCAGCAATAAAAGCAATTTAACCCTCTTATGATAGTAAAAAAAAAACAAGGGGACAAAATTGTTTTAAACCCTTCCAAGCAATCAATGTTATGCACTTAAATGCACATGATGGTCTTCTCAAATCAATCTACAAACTAAGAATCTTGATCTAACAAATAGGTCATTAAAGGCATTGTGAAAGTTCTAAAAATACTTATAAGCCGACTTAGGTAGGTTGGAAGCCAAATGATCAAAAGGGCTTAAGGAGTTAACAAGAAAGGGGGCTTATATTTCAAAGACATTTGCTTTTTCAAGGAAAGGGAGCTTAAACATCTTTCGTCTTGCTCATCACTCTTCATCATCATCACAAGTAGTGTTCTCTTTTATATTGTTGTTATCTAGTCCATGATGCTTATGATATATGAATAAAACTTAATCTTTATATTCCCGTGGTCTGTCTTTGGGATCCTAGTTTAAGAAGAACATGTTATTCTTGTTGGAAGTAAGGTAGGTATGGTATAAGATTAACACAACAATGCAAAGTCAATAACTCAAGAATAAGAAGAAGATTGAGAGGAAGATATACTTTTATTAAGTGTTTCTCTTTAAGATCTCTTAACTATTCTTTTTTTTTCCTTGTTAATAATGTTGAATTACAAGCCTTTTTATAGGCATAAAGTCCTATACAATCAATGAATTAAACTAATACAAGAAAATCATAATCTAAACATGAATTGTATTATATCGATTAAACTAGTTGACCGTCTGAATATTTTCAAAATCCAAAATCTGGTTTCCTTTCAACATCCCTTCTTAAACTTGATTTCTTCATAACTCCCAACACATTTCTCATTTTGATAAAAACATCATATTTGAGTGGCTTTTTGAATATATCACCGACTTGGTTTTATGTATTTACATACTTAACTTCAACTTTCTTGTTTGCAATGCAATCTTGTAAATAATGAAATCTTGTGTTAATATTCTTACTTCTATCATGAAATACTAGATTTTTTTGCTAATGCAATGGTTGATGAGTTGTCTATATATATTTAGTAGGATTCTCTTATAGCATTTGCAATTCTTTCAATAATCTTCTTAGGCATATAAAATGACAAACAAATGATGTAGTCACTATATTTTTAGCTTCACTTATTGACAAAATGATTATAGATTGTTTCTTTGAACACCATATGAATGTTTTGTCTCTCATACAGAAAACAAAACTTGTAATGCCTTTTCTATCATTCATATCTCCAACCTAATCACTATCATTATAACCTATAAGTTCAAAGCTATTAGAATAACCATAGACTAAGCCAAAATCAACAATACCTTTGATATATACTGAAGAATTTGCTTTAAAGCTTTAAAGCGTGTCATAGTAGTTATCTCCATAAGACTACTTATAAGTTCCATTCTAAAAAGAATATTTAGACAGTGCATGTCAAATATCTCAAACTTCTAACTAAGACTTGAATGTTGTAGAGTTTATCATATCCCCTTTATCATTTTTTGACATCTTCACTCCACACTTAACTAGATTATTCACTTTTGCATAATCCTCCATCTTGAACTTCTTGAGAACCTCTTTTGCAAACTTATATTATTTCATAAAGATTACATCCTCTCATTGTTTGATCTCAATCCCTAAGTAGTAGGAGATGAGACCAATATTCATCATCTCAAACTCCTTGATCATTGCTTACTTGAAGTCTTCAAACATCTTTGGATTATTTGCTGTAACAATTAAGTCATTAACATACAAACATACAATAACAGTATCACCACTCTCTTTGATCTTTACATAGATAGCATACTCATGGCGGCGTTTAACAAATCTATTTTCTAAGAAATAACCATCAATACGACTATACCAATTTCTTAGGGCTTGCTTCAATCCACACAAGGCTTTATTCAACTTTAACACCTTGTCTTCATATCCCTTTACTTCATAACCCATAGGTTTTTCAATGTAGACCTCCTCCTCAAGAAAACCATTAAGAAAGGCTGAGTTGATATCTTTTTGATAGATTCTCCATCTATATTGGGCAGTGTTGGAAATGATTAATCGAATAATCTCCAATCTAGTAACAATAGAAAAACCTTCATCATAGTCAATCTCATGCTTTTGACTATAGTCTTTTACCACTAACCTTGCCTTGTATCTCTCCATCTCTCCTTTGGCATTCTTCTTTTCTTTATAGATCCACTTGACATCTATTGGTTTCTTTCCATTTGGTATAGGAATTAATCTTTAAGTGTCATTATTCTCAATTGATGCAATCTTCTCATCCATAACAATTCTTCATTTTTTATTATCTTTTATTGCTTCTTCAAACACTATAGGATACAACAAGGTGACAATACAATGTTAATTCATCAATATAATTAGTTACCTTATATAAGTCATCAAGGCTCCTCATCTTTCTTGGTGGACTTAGTGGAGTGCCATTACTTGAGTTTTCAGTAGAAGAAGAAGAACAACAACAACAACAA
>Ga0307517_10005858_pt1 | contig 18362 bp, 12 predicted proteins | sample 23_EM_MG_FD_194515 | JGI IMG/M metagenome (GOLD analysis project Ga0307517, IMG submission 194515) | Populus trichocarpa ectomycorrhiza microbial communities from riparian zone in the Pacific Northwest, United States - 23_EM | ecosystem: Host-associated > Plants > Roots > Unclassified | place... | reverse complement strand
TATATGCTTCGGATATTAGAAAACAGACCAAGGACGATGATCTCGTGGATGAAGGGGAAGAAAAATAATAAAGAAGGAATGAGGACCGCATGCCCATATAGCCATTTAGAGTTTTTTAAGATTTTTTAAATTGTTTTTATTTTATATTATTTTTTGTATATTAATATTAAAAATAAATTAAAAAAATAAATTTAAAATATATTTTTAAAACAAAATATATTTTAAAATACAACCACTACTGTCTGTCGCAATATTAAAAACAGTGCATTACATACCGAAGGAGGGAAGAAGAAATTTCTCGGAAATATCATGTACACAGTGACTTAAGAAAATCTCAACACCCCATGTGAGTCTTCAAGAATACATGGATCTTGAAGATGCATGTTCGTAGCTAACAACTTGAGGTTCTTTCAAGGTATCCGGGGCTGGAAAGGTCTTCTCTTCCTTCTTTTTTTGTTTTGTTATGGCGATATGAGAGGTTGGTCTTGAGATCTTAGAGATATAGAAAAAAGGTAAAAAACAAATTAATAATACCTGTAATAATTTGTGCATATCCAAAGGATAATCTTTTATTTTTTGGATCCGAACTTAATTTCTCCATTTTCTTTGTACTAATGTTTTTGCTCTCTATTTCTAATTTGCTCTTTAAAGATGACCCCCGAAATCTAGCAACTAAAGAAAAAGATGTATATGGGCCGGGTAGATCGATCTACGTATAGCCAACAATAAAGAATTTATTGGTTGTGCAAATCAACATCTTTTCTTATTCTTCCTCTTCTTCTCCTCTTTCTTGTTCAAAAACTTCATTATATCTGGATAACAAGAGATGGTTGGGGCTTTGGCATCATCATCTTAGCCTAAAAAATTAGTGGTTTTCTTGTGCTTTGGAACTTAATGAGCTTTTAGAGAAGAGCAGTAGGAGATTTGCTGGGTTTGAGTGGTGCCTAAATTGGTGCTTCAATATAGGAGATTTGTTAGGTTCTAAACTTTACGATTTGAGGGCAGAGATCTGAAAAAGTTGAAGTATGACATGTTTGTTAAAATGCTTTACACAGGTTCAAGCTTTGAAGGCATGCTATAATTACTAGATTGTCATTTTTTATATAGTGTCATTTTCATTATTTTGATGCACCAAAGGTTCTTAGTATATAATGATAATCTAGTAAATAATACAAATTTTTTTAAAAAAAACTTTTTATGGTGTCATGTAAAGTGTTATGAACATAAAAAGTTTAAGATATTTTCTGTAATTTTAAAAACTATGGAGATAGTGTAAAATGAAGTAAACTATAGGATGTTCATGGTAATTTTTCCAAATAATATTGTGAATGTTAAAGCAAGTAAAGAAAATATATCAAAATATATGCTCATATTTTGTGTGATTGAAAGCTAAAAAATTCATAAATCAAGTTCCAATTCTATTTAAACATTTTAATAATAAACAACCGATTTCAATTGAATTTTCATAAACAATTTATTATTACTATTATTATTTTCAAATCAAATACATAATAATTGAAAACTAAATTATTAAACTAAAAATAAAAATAAAAAGAAACATAAAATTTATAATAGTATTTAAAAATTATGTCAAAACTGAAGAGTAATTGTATTCAGTAAATGCTTTTGGAGGTGTAAAATAAACTTTGAAAAAAAAAAAGGCAAGCAAAGGCTTAGTGCAGTAGATATATTGCAATTTAAGATAGAAAAACACACAAAGCCCTACAAACTAAATTGGATAAATCAAGATAGTACGATAATCCTAGACAAATGCTATCTTATTTCCTTTTCTATAAGAAAAATATATTTTGATAGTGTTTGGTGTGATGTGGATTATATGGATATATGTCATCGATTTCTAGGAAGGTCATAGCAATATAACAAGAATATCGTATATGATGGACGACATAACACATATACCTTTAGTGTAAAGGGTAAACATATAATGTTAGCACTCAGATCAGAAGGATAAATTATTGTGACCCAGGCTAAAATGATGTTTTTATCCCAATTTATAGAGAATGAAGTGAGAAAAAAATAAAGAAAGAGAGTGTGGAGAATCAAAATGATGTGAGAAAAGAAATGATGTGTGTCATAACATGATGTAAGCATATAACGAGTTCCCTCTAAATTTATTTATTTTCTTTTAAATTTTTTTTAAAAAACTAGCAACTTGAAAAGAGCAGGCTGAGAAAAGTTTCAAATACATAAAGGACTTATGTTGGAGTTTTGGACAAAATTGAGAGCCTAATTGTTCCCAAAATTGAAAAGACAATTTAGATTGAAGGTCAAATTAAATGATTATTGAACGAATCTGCATAAAAACTAAGTTTGAGGACATAATTAGATTTTTAATATGCCAATTTGATTTAATCATGACTCCAATTAAAGGTTTAATTAAGTTTAAGAATTAATTTGGGTCAAATTAAAAGATTTAATTAGGTGTAAGTACTTAATTATACTTTTAATAGGTCAAATTAATTTTATTAGGGACTTAATTGATGAAAAATTAAGTTTGAAAGCTTAATTTGGACTTAATTAAGAAGATTAGAATTTTAGAGGACCAGATTGACTTTTTTAAAAACTTAATTAGGTGAAATCATGGACAAATTTGAAAGAAAATCAAAGTTTAGGAGTCAATTAAGGGTCGAAATGAAGAAATTCATAACCAGGGACCTTTCTGTAAAAGGCATGCGAATTCAGGGACCTAATTCAATTGAAATTAGGAACATAATTGAAAGAAAATAAAAATTTAGGGGTCAATTAAGGGCCAAATTGAAAAAATTCAAAACCAATGACCGCTTTGCAAAAGACGTGCGAATTCAGGAACCCAATTCAATTGAATATAAGGGTGAAATTGAAAAAATTAGAAGTTTGAAGGTCAATTAGAGATGAAATTGAAAATACCCAAAACCAAGGACCAAGTTCAAAAACATGCTTAAATCAAAGGGTGTTTTAAAGCTTTGCAGGTGTGAAATTAAATTGATTATTGAAATCAAAATTCAATTAAGGAACTAATTGAATAAATTAGAAGATTAGGGGCTGAAATTAAAAAAAAGAGATTAATGACCTCATTCAAGCTAAAACACCAAAACGGTGTTATTTTTTTTTAATGAAACAGTGCGATTTGGCTATGTTTTGACCAAAATAACGTGTTTTGGTTCAAAACGGCATCATTTTGGTCAACGCCAAGTCAAAAAATAAAATAAAAGATAGACAGTTCGTCATCTGGTCACTGCTTATTATCTCCAACCTCCACCCAATAAATAGAGGTGAATTTCATGCAAAATAGAAGGAGAAAATCGAGTGGGAATAAAGCCAAAAAACCAGTCTTTACATACTTTTTTTTTCAGCTGCATAACAAGCAACCTTCATCTCCCTGTAGTAGCCACCTTGAGCCATCAATATCACCGACAGTGCCACCAACAACAAGCCATCATTCCCTCTTTATCTAGAGGCATTAGAGGAGTAGCACTTTCAGGTGATTCAACAACAATAGATTTGTCAAGACTCTCATACCAACGCCACCAGCAAACCACCACCTCACCACCGTGAGCTATCACCTCAGATGAGCATTGCCATTAGTGACCAATACCACAAGATAAGTACCATTTTCTTTTTATTCCTCCCCTATGAGCTTTTTGAATGATAAAACCTGTATGCAAAACATGGATAATTCATGTTCTGTAATAGGTTTGCAACAAAACATGGTTACTAGGCTGCGTCAATGACCATGCAATATGGGGTGGACCAAGCTCAACCCACTTATATATAAAAAAAAAAAAATGAGTTTTTTAGGTTGTTTGTCAACCCAATAAAAAAAAGTTGGGCTAGGCCTGAGCCTAGCTCATACACATGGGCTTGGGCCTTGAGCTTAATAGGCTCGACCCATTTAGCTGGGGCAAGCTGTTCTGATATAAAGGCGTGTTTGGCTTTTTTTTTTCCCCTTAAGAAATAAGGCATTGATTGGGTCTCTAGGGCGTGTTTGTCATACACACCTTTAAAGTATTTTTAATGCCTCTAATTTTTGGCTAAGAGAGCGTTTGACAGACACGTCTTAAGACTTTTCCATTTAGTTTTAATTTATCTTTATTTGTCTGTTTAGCTAAATAGGCCCTTTAAAAATTTCAAAAAAATCTGAAAATATTCAAGGACCATTTTGAAATTAGTTGTGGGTCCCTCACATGTTTTTTCAACAGTTTTTGCCTAATATCAGTTGTAGACTTACATTGTAAGATACAGACCCGATATTAAAAATACCTGATTTTTCTCCAGAATTTTGAAAAACATTTAAAAATTCAAAAAACATTTTCATTTATTTAAGAAAACATAAAAATATATATTTTTTACAAAATATATTGGATTGTAGACTTACACTATAAGTTATGGACCCAATATTAAGAATACCTGGTTTTCTCCAAAATTTCAAAAAAATTCAAAACATATAAAAAATTACCTCATTTCAAAAACACACAAAAATGTTTATTTTTTTACATACAACCAAATTCTAAAGGTTTTTCATGCATATTTTCTAAAAAATAAAATCGCATTTTTATCACGCAAAATAAATATCATAACCAGTTTATGATTCATTAAGATTTGGCCAAAATACCAAAAATCCCACAACTAATAATTTGTTTAATTAATATTTGGAGTATTAGGATTTAGTTGTAGACTTTAATATTTAGAGGTATAAAATTATACTATAAAATATACCCTTATATATTAAAGATACAAAAATAAAAAAAATAAATGTGATGATAAAAATTGGGCTTTAGAATGGTTAGGATTTAACCCGATAAAGTAAATACTTCCTCACAAATGGAGATCTGCCTTGAACCGTAGATGAGACCAACAAATAGATGCATGCCTTAAATTAACAATCAATCAGCAATATAACTCACCATAGATCGGGTGCACTAAAGTTATGCATCTTCTCCTTATATAACTAGTTCATTTACCTAGACTCTCGTAGACTATTAGGTTTCATAGTGACCATAATAGTAGATGATGACTCATGAACCCTCTAATTATAACTTTATGATTAAACTCATAACCCCATCAATTCTATAAGGCAAATTCACCATTCATCGCCATGCATGTCACAACAGGATAACGACTCCACTAGGGACTTGTCTGGTCAAATTGAGCTTTGTTTGTTTGATTGTTTATTTATTTTTGTTGGTCTGTGTAATTTAATTTTAGCATGCACTTTTTTTTATATTACTCATGGATGTTTTTTTACATACTGCTCGTGTATAAGTACATCGGGAATGGATTAATGCTTTCATGCACTTTAATATTTGAATAAACCCAATTCTACTTTAGGTAGGGAGTAACAGTTTGCCTCATGACTTTTAGTCAATGTTTAGATTTGTGAAGCATCCAACTATAAGCTGAGAGTTTATTCAATAATGACGGTCACACTGTGCCCCAACGATACCTTGTAAAACCCCATACTAATTTCACGAAAGGTGATCACTAGGCTGATCATAGACCTTTTTAAGGTCAGATAGTAAGCCTACCCCTTATGTAGTGAGTTCGAACTTGCCTTTAAGATATGAACTTTCTAATAATTCATTTTGCATCAAGGTAAACCTAACCAAAATCCTGAACGCTGTAAGATTTCTCCTTCAACTACTAAAAACCATTTCCTCTTCTATTATCAACCTCCATTCAAGATTTCATAAGATCAACCATGATTATTTCCGCTTAACACATTATCGATACCAATTTCACTGGTATCATTATCACCCCGTAGGAGTCGATGCAAGGTGATCCCATTACCCTGGATCCTAACATACACTAAATGTATGCTAGCAAATACATGGTGATCCTCTTCCCTGGGATCCTAACATACACTAAATGCATGCTAGTCAATACATGTTGATCCCCTTACCCAGGATCCTAACATACGTAAATGTATGCTAGTTCATGCCCCATATCACACTTCTCATATTTCCTTTGTCAGTGATAATTTCATCACTTGGCAATTCACACAACATCCTTTCACCTTGAATATTGTTCAAAATATCGACATCATTACGCAAAATTTCCTTGAAAGTATAGGTGCGGATCACCTACCTGCAGTAGAAGCTCTTCTCGTGCTCCTCTGCTACTGCTGTTGCACCACACCAATGATCCCTCCTGCAATCACAGGCTCATCTCATAAATTTTCCTCATTTAAGGATATGTTTTATAATAATCATATCAACAGCTAACAAGTCTTTCTTTCAATCATTTCTTTCTTTATATTTTATGTTTTTCTCATTACACCCATTAATGTTGTCATTCTTTATCCAACTATAGTTATCATTCCTTTCTTTACATTTGAACTGTTACTATTTAAATCTTGAACTATTACTGTCCAACCATTACTGTCTAGACATGGAACTGCTACTGTCCAACCATTACTGTCTAGACATTGGACTGTTACTATCCAACTGTTACTGTCTTGACATTGAACTGTTACTGTCTGAACTCTCCTCAGATTTTTAACTATATCCAGAGTTCTAGAACTCTGTTTCAAACGAGATTGGTCCGTTGGAAAGTTAAGACACGAGGCTACAAGTTCTCTACAGGAAGAAAAACCCAGTTCTGCCCCTAAGACAATCAAAATTGATCATCAACAAGTCAGACTTACTGCCCTATAGGGTTTATTATGACCCAGTCTCAGTTGATAACCTATAACTGGAGTTCTACAGCTCCAAATTGAGCAAGACCAATTTTCTTAGTTAGCTAACATCCAAAACTACAATTTCTATGAGAAACCTGGTCCTAATATGCTCATCCTCATATCCAAAATCTTACCAAAAGTTAGGAGACGAGTCTGTCCAGATTCGTCACCCCCTTTCCTTCACATATAACTTTCACAAACTACCTTTTCTGGGTAAATTATCATGGTTTCACGTCCCCATTCACATACCACACATGAATTAACTTAATTTTAACAACAAATACTATTTCCCCCAATTCAAGTCTAAGAACCCTAATCTATAATTCAACATCAAGGCATCAATTCATTATCGAATTTGAAATGAATTATAAGATCATGTTTAGAACACCTTACCCGATACGAATTAAGGTTTTGATCTTCAACCAGTTGAAGATTTTTAACTCCCTCCTTTATTTTCTAATGATAGCCGACCCTCCTTCTTCTCTTCTTGTTCAATATTCTTGTTAATCCCTTGCCCACAAGTGTTTATTCCATCTATAAACCCTTAATCTTGGATGAGTTCTTGAAATTTTGGTGTTTCTCTCTTGATTTGCAAGAATGGATACAAAAACTCCCTCTTTTCTTTCCTTATTGTTGCTGCAGATTTTTGGTGATAAGAGGAGTATTTATGCTCTCAATACTTCATCTTTTAAAGTTTTATCCTCATGCAAATAAATTCGCCTACTCATAGCTATTAGTCCATCAGATAACATTTGAAATGTTGTCTCTATACCCTTGTTTACCCTCTCCTTAATCTCCTTTACTTTCCTATCTGCTTGTTGAGCCACCAAGACCTTGTCTTGAAACACAGATCGGATATTTAACTGAGCTAACAGTGATCCTTCAGGCCCTACACTTAACCGCAAGCCCATCTTCTTCAATTCCACTATACTTCCTTGTTCTTTTATCTCCATATCATTCATTACTGTTTTTCCCTTCCTACTCAAGGCATTGGCTACTACATTAGCCTTACCAGGATGGTAGTCAATCATATAATCATAATCTTTTATCAATTCTACCCATCTCCTTTGTCGCATGTTCAACTCCTTCTCTAACATCAAATACTTTAAACTCTTATGGTCCGTGAAGATTTGAACTTGTGACCCATACAAATAATGTTGCCATACTCTTAGGGCAAACACCACATTTGCAAGTTCTAGGTCAAAAACTGGGTAATTCACTTCATGCGACTTTAGTTGTCTCGATGCATAAGCAATCACATGCCTGTGTTGCATCAACACACATCCTAGACCCCGTTTTAAGGCATCACTATATACCACAAACCCTTCTGTCCTTAAGGGAAGGGCTAGCACAGGAGCAGAAGTGAGCCTCTCCTTCAGTTCTCGGAAGCTTGCCTCACACTCTTCCGACCAAACAAACCTGACTTCCTTGCGGGTCAGCTTAGTCAAAGGTGATGCTATAGTGGAGAACCCCTCAATAAATCTCTTGTAATACCCAGCAAGACCCAAGAAACTCTGGATTTTTGTCACGTTAGTAGGTCTCTCCCATTTCAACACGACTTCAACCTTCTTTGGATCCATAAATATTCCTTCTGTTGAAATTACATGGCCCAAACATACTACTTCTTTGAGCCAGAACTCACACTTATCCAGCTTTGCATATAATCGGTTCTCCCTCAAAGTCTGTAGCACAACTCTTAGATGTTGTTCATGCTCCAAGTAAGATTTTGAATATACCAAGATATCGTTAATAAATACCACCACATATTGGTCCAGGTAAGGCCGAAACACCTGATTCATCAAGTCCACAAATATGGTCGGAGTATTGGTTAACCCAAAAGGCATCACCAAAAACTCATAATGCCCATAACGAGTTCTGAAAGCAGTCTTTTGTATGTCTTGCTCCTTGATTCTCAACTGGTGGTACCCAGACCTCAACTCTATCTTAGAGAACACCCTAACACCTTTTAATTGATCAAACAAATCATCTATTCATGGAAGTGGATATTTGTTCTTCACCGTCACTTTATTCAATTAATGATAATCGATGCACAAACAAAGTGTTCCATCCATTTTTTTTACAAACAATACTGGAGCTCCCCAGGGCGAGTTACTAGGACGAATGAAGCCTTTATCTAACAATTCCTGAAGTTGGACATTCAGTTCAACCAATTCCATAGGTGCCATCCTATAAGGAAACATGACTATAGGAGAAATTCCAGGAATAGTTTCTATGGAAACTTTAATTTCTCTAACTGGAGGTAATTCAGGCAACTCTTTTGGGAACACATCTTGAAACTCCCTCACAATAGAAATACTAGCCAAATCCATGCTACCCTTTTCTAGATCTCTTACATGGGCTAACCAAGCAGAACAACCCTTTTTTCATTAACTTTTCAGCCACCAAGACTGAGATTACACAACTTTGAATTACTTTTCTTTCCCCTTTAAACACTACTCTTTTATCACCTATTCCTTGGATTATCACCGTTTTGGTGAAACAATCCACTTGTGCCTTATGTTTGCCCAAAATCAAGTCAAAATCATATAACTCTAATGGCATAAGATCTACCCTTAATTCTAACCCTCCAATATATAATTTTACTCCTCTATAAATATCATCAATATGTATATTCTCTCCTAAAGGTGTACTAACCATCACTCCTACACCCAACTTATTAGATAACACATGCAGGTTATTCACAATTCTATAAGGTATAAAAGAATGACTAGCTCCAGGATCAATTAAAGCATAAACTTGTATTGTATCTAACTGTAAAGTACCTGCCAACACATCACGTACAGCTCTCACATCCTCATGGGTCATGTGATATACCTGACCCTGAGTCCTCCCCTCCTGAGTTCTAGGCCTCCCCTGAGTAGCACTCGTCCCTGACTGGGTAGGTCTGATAGAACGATCGACTGTAATTTATTGTTGCTAGCTCCGAACCTCAGTCCTCTAACCATGGGCTCCCTCGGTAGTTCTACGGGGACAATCATTCTTTTTGTGACTCGTGTCCTCGCAATAGTAACAGCCTCTGCCTACATGCGGGCACTCTTTCCATTGATGCCCCTCTCCTCTACAAATATAACATCTCTCCGGCATCACGACATAATCTCCAGGATGTCGATGCTCACACCTTTGACAGAATGGATACACTGGTCCCTTCTGCTCTGGAGACACTCCAGCATTCGTGACTCCCTGTTTAGCCTGTCCTCCCCAGGGTCCTTTTGCACAAACTTGTCTAGATCCTCATGAGCTACCTCTTGGGGTGAAACTCTCACTTCTCCTCTGGAACTGTCCTGATGACTACCCACTTTCCCTTTCTTTAGGAGAGGAGGTCTCCCAGTCAAAAACCTAAAATCTCTCCTCTTAGCTCCAGTTGCCTGACTCTGCTCGACCACTGGCTTCGAAGCATCCCTTATTACCCTATCTATACCCTGAGCAACCCGTAGCAATTCCCGAACAGACTGGAACTGCATGGCTATCAATATCATTTTCAGCTCCTGCCTCAGCCCATCACAGAACCTCTCCACCCTGTAGTGCTTTGTGGGAAAGTAAGTGGAGGCAAAAGCTGCCAAGTCCTGGAATCTCCTCTCATACTTCAGAACTATCAAATCTCCTTATCTCAAATCTAAAAACTCTCGTTCCTTCTCCGTCTTATGCTCCCAAGAATAGTACCTCTCCTCAAACTCTTTATGAAAGTCCCTCCATCTCAATACCTCCCCCGATCTCCTCTATCTGATGGTCTCCCACCAAGAGTGGGCATTTTCAATCAATAGCTGAGTCACACAATCCACCTGTAGCTCCTCTGGCACCTGCATCTGATTTATAACTCTTTCCACTTTCCTCAGCCAATGCCCAGTAACCTCAGCATCCTCTTCGCCACGGTAAGTCATACAACCCATCTCTCTCATACCCTTCACCCACTACACTATGGTGACTACTCCCCCCCCAATCTAGGAGATGTACCGGAGGCTCTCGCTGCCATTTCTGCTGTCACAGCTCTCACTATATGATCCATAAGAGCAGGATCTGAAAATAGGTTTGATGCAGCTGTCGGTGCCACTGGTGGGGGTATATTATCTCCCCCTATCTGTCTTATACCTCGGGCACTGATACCTCTGCCTGATGAGACATCGAATCATCTCGAAATCTCACTTACTCGCCCCTTTTAGAGTATACTGATGTTGCAGGTACATGAGAGGAGGTGTCTACCAAGGGACCCCAGTCTAGATCACTTTTATAATGAAGACTCTGATTGCTTCCCCGAACTGGGGATGGATCAGTCCTGACTCCTTGCCTTGTTCTCACCATCCTGAAACACATTTCAACACCATATAACTATTCTTTTCCCCGGAATAACAACCTGAGCTCTAATACCAAAATGTAATAGCACAACCCAACCTGCTGTATATTATCCGTTTTGGGCCTTACCGCCCTCACAGTTTTGTTCTTGGTGACGCGAGCCCACTTTTAAGCCTGACGCCCCAAAACACGTACAACAGGTCAGCGACCAGCACTACTCATAAAGCCCTGGCTCTGGACGCTCGCTTCTGATGTGGGATATCACAGTCTTTGAGCAACATTGTCTTCAGTTGATGTGAATGTGTTCGTTCTACTGTCTATCAAAAAGAGGCATTTGCTATTGCCAAATTCTAAACATACCTTCGATGGATTTCATTGGATCATCATTTAATTATGTTTCTTTGCCCCCTTAGTTGATCTGAATATTGTTTGCATTCCCTCCCAGGATCCACTGCATTGCCCCTGACTGCTCAACTGTTCAAGGAGTGTCGAGAAGTGTTGATGTCATTTTCATCAAGGATTTTGCAAACTCGATCCATGGTTTTTTGTTCAAGAATTTTCTCTTGTTCTAGAATTAACTCGTACCTTTCAAAAATCATGTTTATTCAAGTCTAATTGTTGAAATAAAATAATAAAGATATCAATGTTGAAAGTATTTTTGAAAATCAAGCTTCTTTGATCAAAGACCCAACACACCCTACTTAACACATGCAATCATTTTATTGTCTTGTGTTTTGAAAATAGAAATTAACCCGTTATAAGATTAAAATAGTTTTCCTATGGTTCTTTATGTCAATTTTAATCTCTAATTTTAGATATGTCATTTGATGATATGTGACGAGGTGACTAGAGGTTTGAGCAAAGACTAGAGGTTCTATTGAAAATTTATCTCTTTTAAGCATCCATTTTATAAGCATGCATAATAACCAGTAACTTAGTTCATGCAGCTATGACTCTTATGGAAAAGCTCTTCAGTTTTGAGAGCGCTATTTATCAGTTCAAATCGCTTACTTGATTAAAAAGAGCTTTTAAAAGCACATAATGCAGACTATGATTCATGGCTACAAAAGAAAGGGAAATTCATAGGCTTAAGAGTGTTTAAGGGTTTCAAAGACATGATCACCATCAACTATTCATTAACTCTCTTTCTCTTATTGTCTTTGTAGAAGAAAGTGGCATGCTATGTTCACCTAAAAGATCAAAATTCTCTTAACAGAGGCCATAAAACAAATCTAACTTTTTCTTTGATGGATAACCAATTAAAACATTTGAAAACATAAGAGGCTTTATCATATATACCAAAAAACATGTTCATGGTTTAATATCTTTTTTCTTTTTTTTTCTTTTTTTTTCTTTTTTTTGAACTCTCGCCCTCGACATCGAATTTTGGTATTTGTTGTGCCATTTCTCAATTAAAACTTTTTTTCCCTTCCAAGACTCGATTTGAATTTTCCTACCTTTAGCCTTGACTTGCTTTTAAATGCACGGATGATTTCTACTTTTTGGCTTTCACACAGCTTTCCTAAATGTTTTCTTGGATGCCTCTTAGTCTAGGGTTTTTTTTTCACATTTAGTCCTTTCTCAATCGTTGGGTGGTAAAGGGGAATATCAGTGATGATGACAATGCATTTCTTTTCACGATCTGATTAGACGGGCTAAGAGGAATTTATAGAGAAGAATATTGAGCATATAACGATGAGATTTTATGCATGTTTGGATGACTTAATAGTTCCATGAAGTTTGATATAATTGAAGAGTATGGTTCAATTGAAGGCAACATCATAACTGATTAACAATCTAAGATGAGGCTAACACTAGAAAACCTTTTGATGATTGTTGGCAGGATGCACACAGCCTATTAGAGGACAGTTCTTGAGAGAATCAAAGAAGCAAAATGATTATTTCAAACTCCTTTATAATGAATCAAGCAACACCACACTTGGGGGCATAGTCAGGCTTGATGAACAACGAGAGTAGTAATCATTGCAGATAGCCCAAGATGGGCACTACACTTGCATTTGAGTAGAGAATTGGCATATGGTAGACTCGAATGAGCCAGTGAATTAGAAAAATTGAGAAGGCTTTGGATAGCAAACAAAGACACCTTATGACGGTGGAGCATAAAAAAGAGGGGCCTATATTTCAATCCAGGTAGGGATACATGCATGTCATGTAACCCCAAAGCATTGCATAAATTTTTTTGAATCATTTAGAAAAATCCTCGATGAAATCCAGCAAATTTTTGAATCTCAGAAAGAGCAGGTCGCTCATGAAATAGACCAGCTTTTGAATTTTAAAAAGGGGTGGTCGCCCAAAAGAATAGATAATTTTCTGAAAATGGGCAGGTCGCCCGTGAAAATATAGCAGTTTTAGAAACTTAGAAAGGGCAGGTCGCCCGCAAAAATAAACTATTTTTTTTCTAAAAAAAGAGGCAGATCACCCATGAAAATAGACCGGTATTTGAATTTCAAAATGGGCAGGTCACCCTAAATAATGAGACCAATTTCAGGGAAGCATGAATGTTTGCTGATTTTTTTTAATCTAAAGGGGCATGTTGCCTGTGAAAATAGACTAGTGTTTGGATTTTAAAATGAGCCGATCACTCGAGATAATGAGACCAATTTTAGGGAAGCATGGACGCTTGCTGAAGTTCATTTGGAATTTAAATAGGCAGGTGGCCTGGGATAATGAGACCAATTTTAGGAAAGTATGGATGCTTGCTAAAGTTCTTTTAGAATTTAAAGGGGCAGGTTGCTCATGAAAATAGACCAGTGTTTGGATTTTAAAATGGGCAGGTCACCCGAGATAATGAGACAAATTTCAGAAAAGTATGACCACTTGCTGAAATTCTTTTGGAATTTAAAAGGGCAGGTCACCTTTAAAAATAGACCAGTGTTTGGATGACCACTTGCTGAAATTCTTTTGGATTTTAAAATGGGCAGGTCACTCGAGATAATGAGACCAATTTCAAAGAAGCAAAAACGCTTGTTGAAATTCTTTTGGAATTTAAAGGGGCAAGTCGCCCGTAAAAATAAATCAGTGTTTGAATTTTAAAATGGGCAGGTCACCCGAGATAATGAGATCAATTTCAGGGATGCATGGACGTTTGCTGAAGTTCTTTTAGAATTTAAATGGGTAGGTCGCTTGTGAAAATAGACCAGTGTTTAGATTTCAAAAATGGGTATGTCGCTTGGGATAATGAGACTAATTTCAGGGAATCATGGATGCTTGCTGAAGTTCTTTTGAATTTTAAAATGGGCAGGTCTCCCGTGGAAACAGATCAGTGTGAATGTGTATGGGCAGGTCGCTCGTGAAAATAGACTAGTGTTTGAATTTCAAAATGGGCAAGTCACTCGAGATAATGAGATCAATTTCAAGGATGCATGGACATTTGTTGAAGTTCTTTTGGAATTTAAATGGGTAAGTCGTTTGTGAAAATAAACCAGTGTTTAGATTTCAAAAATAGGTAGGTTGCCTAGGATAATGAGACCAATTTCAGGGAAGCATGGACACTTGCTGAAGTTCTTTTGAATTTTAAAATGGGCAGGTCGCCCGTGAAAATAGACCAGTGTGAATGTGTATGGGCAGGTCACCCATAAAAATAGACTAGTGTTTGAATTTCAAAATGGGCAGGTTGTCTAGGATAATGAGACTAATTTCAGGGAAGCATAGACGCTTGCTGAAGTTTTTTTGAATTTCAAAATGGGTAGGTCGCCCGTGAAAATAAACTAGTGTGAGTGTGTATGGGCAGGTCGCCTGTGAAAATAGAACAATGTTTGAATTTCAAAAAGAGTCGGTCACCCATAAAAATAGACTAGTGTGAGTGTGTATAGGCAGGTTGCCTGAAAAAACAGACTAGTTTTTTTAACTTTAAAAAGGGCAGGTCACCTATGATAATGAGATCATTTTCTTTTAAAAAGCAAAGTCTTTAAAAGAGTGGATCACTTAATAAGCCAGGGAGACATTTTTTTTTCTTTACAAGCTCATTATGCAAATCATTGATGAGGTTTTGTTTTGTAAGCATTGTAAAGAGGGAGGCATATATTGTTATCCAATTTTTGATAAAGTTTTTTTTAAAAAAACCAAAAATAGCAAAAAACAACAAAAAAACCCAAAAATATGTTTTTGACATATTTGCGTCATTTGTAGCGTCTTTTCCAAAGAATTTAAAATAAAAACAAAGAGAAATAAAGAAAAAGAAAAAATGCATTTAAATTTTTAGTGATCTAATTTTAATTACAGAAGGGGGAGGACCAATTTAAATGGTCTACAATCAATTCTTTTAATCCAAGGGTCCGTTTTTCTTTGTTTTGTCTCCAAGTTAGCAAATAAATGGTTATGATTTATTCTTTAAATTCAATGGTTGATCTTGGTTTGCTTTCCCTTCAAGCAAAAAAAAAAATAAATTCAACTATAAATAGGTGGTCACACACACACACTTAAAAGGGAAGAAATTTATTCAACTATAAAATGGACTATGTGGTTACACACATAATCCATTTTTCTTTGTTTTGTCTCCAAGTTAACAAATAAATGATTGTGATTTATTCTTCAAATCCAATAGTTGATCTTGGTTTGCTTTGCCTTCAAGCCAAAGAATTTTTTCAACTATAAATAGGTGGCTACACACACATTTAAAAGGGAGAAATTTGCGGAAAATCATAGAGGGACAAAAAAACAAAAAAACAAAAACCTAAAGCTAATTAACCTAAATTCGTTGTCTCCCCCCTGGTTTTCTCTCATCTTCTCTACTGAAACTACCAAGCACCCCTCCCCTTTTGCTTTGGCTAAACCCCCACGAGCTTCCCTTTATCTTATCTACTCTTGCTAGAAAACAATTTTTTCACCATCTCTTGAACCAGCCACACTTCCAGCCAGCCCCTCCATCTCCCTCATCTTTACTGAACCAACCTGAACTCCCCATTACCATCTGCCACTAGCCTCCAGCAACCCCACAAATCTCTCACTTCCCTTTCTTTCTACTTCACGCCATCAACACTGTTGGAACCAAGAGAACAACCTCTACCTTTTTTAGCTTCTTCATCCTCAGCAAACCACACTTTCAGACCAAGCAAACTATTGTCACAGTAGACCATCCCCAACATCAAGATCAACCCCAAGGTTCCTTCTTGTTGTTGCCATAGACAATTGTGACAAACACCACCATAGTTTTTCCCTTAACCACTGTTGCTATCAACAGGAGTGAAGATCATCAACGCATTGACCACCACATGTGATAGCCCAACACAGCTAGTAGCTCTTTTTTTTTCCATGTTAGTCGCTTGTAGAAAGGAAGAAGAAAAAGGAACTGAAAAATCAGATCTGTAGAAATTTTAAAGTGAAATGAACTACCTTGTATGATTTGAAGCTTTTGCAGTTAGCGGTGACACTCTTTACCAGTGCTGGAAGAAAATGAAGAAGAATACATTCCGAATCCACCTGTTTTTCTTGTCTTCACCAACGATGACGCGTGGGCTTACACGCCGCCAATGGCGGTGGTGCGTGAGATCCACCCGCTGCCATTGTTCCTGTAACTTAGAGGCCTCCCAATACTGTTCCAGAATTCCTAGCAAATTGATTTGTGAATTTTTGCAATTGTTTAACGTGTTGTTTGATTTATTTTGAATTTTGGTGATCTGTAAATTGATAATTGTGTGTGTGAGTAAAATATAGTAAAAAGATAAGGGTGTGTATGTTTGTATGTTTTATATATATGTTTTTGAATGTTCAAAACAAAAAAGACATAAAGAATTACATGTTTTAATTGCATACGACCAAGTGTCTTAAAAATACCAAAAAATTCATATTGGGTAATATGTCCATACGAAAATTTAAAATACGTATTTTGGATGCATTTTAGGATTTAATAACCAAATTATTAAATTCATGAAAATTTGACCAATATTTCAATAAATCACCATTTTTTTAATTCATAAGAATTAATGGTTAAAAAATCCTGGTATAGAATGCTAGACCTACAAGTAAGGCTAATATGTAAAATATTATAATTGACCAGAAAATTCTCAGAGTTATTCTAAATATTCATCAATTTTAATTGGGAGTAGTTTTCACTGTAATACACAAATTACAAAGAACTTTTTCCTAAGAATTCATTTGGATACACAAGTCCATAATAAATTCTTAAACATCGGATTTATTCATACGAGTAAATCTCAATCCTAAACTACAAATAGACTAGCGACCAAAAAACCATTAAAACCTCTAAACCACATCAAACCACAAAGCAACTTATCTCAGGTAAGGTGTGCTAGGGTGCTAATATATTCCCTAAACATAACCATCCCTCACCCTCAAATCTTTGACAAGACTAGTACACCCGAGTTTTCTAGCAACCCTAACCCAAATAACTAGGTGGGGACTCCAGACGACCCCCTGATGCTGCATATCCACTTGCAACAAAAAGTATGCATTCCAAGCAAATAAAAAACAAAAAAGGGTTGTCTTCAAACTAGAAGATTGGGTTTGGGTGTATATGCGTTAAGAAAGGTTTCCTCGACATAAGAAATCAAAGTTGATGCTTAGAGGAGATGGTTCATTCAGAATCCTTGAAGGAGTCAATGCCTACAAAGTGAATCTACAAGGTAAGTATCTTGTTAGTGTTATATTTAAAGTTTCTGATATTTCTTTGTTTAATATAGGTGATGATTCAAGGTCAAATTTTTTTGAGGAGAGAGAGCATGATACGGTATAAGTTACGACATTAGAATCCATTAGGAGTGTCTATTGGGTCTATACTAAGGCCTAAAATGAAGTGGATTCAAGAAGAGTTCAATGGGCGAAGTCAAGAGGCTTGGGTTAAAAATGTTCAAATTTGCCAGTCTAGATTTTTGTCTACCTTTTAGGTCATATCTGAAGCTAAATGAGGATTGTGAACAAGATTTTAATTGAGTTGGAAATATGCATCTGTACCTTTCCAACGACGTGTTTAAAGTTGAGCGTAGAATCTGCCAACAAAGTGTGAAAATAGAAAAAACATTATTTCCTTAAGAGTTATAGATTTCATTCATTACAAGGAGCCTTTAATGTTATTGGGAACTTATATGGCAGCCTTTGACTTACTTAATTTACAATGATTTCATATCAAACAACAAGAATTAATTAATCAGAAATTAATTCTTCTTTTATAAGACATCAAACTTTTGTTAAGTAAGGATTCTTCAATAATTATTTTTCTTAGCTATTTTTCATTATCGTGTATGCTGTAAAGGGCTAAAAATAAATTTAGACTATTATTTTATTTATTTTATTATTTTTAAATTTTATTTTTATTAGTTTGTTTTTTTAAAAATTTGGTGTGTGTCTGACCCATTGGCATTATAGTTTTTTTATTTTCAAGAGTATAAATACTCTTTGTAAG
>Ga0307517_10005857_pt1 | contig 18365 bp, 6 predicted proteins | sample 23_EM_MG_FD_194515 | JGI IMG/M metagenome (GOLD analysis project Ga0307517, IMG submission 194515) | Populus trichocarpa ectomycorrhiza microbial communities from riparian zone in the Pacific Northwest, United States - 23_EM | ecosystem: Host-associated > Plants > Roots > Unclassified | place... | reverse complement strand
TTCCCGGAAATCACTTTCCGGAAAACAAACACAGCCAAAAGGGAAAATACTTTCCTGGAAACTAAATAAAATTTTTCTTTGACTGGAAAATGTTTTTCATTGACCGGAAAGTGTTTTTTATTAACCAACTTTTTAATGACAAACAAATATAAAAAAATTTAAAAAATAATTTCTCATAAAATGAATTCCAATAAACAAACATCGCCTTAAACCAATTGCAGACTCGTTTGCGTACTTGGCTTAACAATTATAATATGCCAATCCATCTTTTCCTACATGTTTTGTCATGATGCCCATCTAAAATGCTTTTCAGTGGGTGCATGTTCTGGACGTATAATGCAATAATAATGCAGAGACTTGACCAGAAAAGGTAAAATATATGTAGGGCGAGTTCTTGGCACAAAGGCCTTTCTATGTCAGCCATAAGTCATCAAAATGACTTTACCCATCCACTGATAATAAAAAGAGAGTTTCCCGCATGAGAAAAAAGTGGATCTACCAGGATTTTTGATAGCGATGGTTCTAGTAAAAGAGATGAGGGCCTGAGGGTGACCAATATGTGGATACATTTCATTTAGCACATAATATAATTTGTCCCTATCATCATTTGGACACGCCAAGTTTTTCCACCGTAAGCAAAATACTAATCGAATCTTCGGAAGTAAGAATTCTAACATCTTTTTTGTAGTGTGGGAGTTGATGGTGGAAGGATGATCAACTGATCTTTGGGGAGGTGGTAGGAGTGCCTGTAATGTTTGGGCAGTGGTGGGCTTGGGGAAAAATGAGCAAAACAATTAACTTACTGGTCGGTAAAAAGAAGAAGAAACAAACAATGAATAATATGCCTAGCTACCTAACAATCGTCGAAAATCAAGTAAAAAAACAAATAAAATCTAACAGCAGCATTTGTTACCTGCACATCGTGCTGTTTTCGACCATCTCCATCTTTAGAAACCTGTCTTCGATCAGGCAAATCCAGACTACAATCAATATCTTCAATCACAAGTATCGATCTATTCCCAGTTGCCAGGAACAATCTTCTCAGGTCAGAATCCCGCATTATATTTGCAAGCTGCAAATCATACACATCAAACTTTAAGTGATTAGCCATGGCAGCAACCAAGCTTGATTTGCCAGTCCCTGGTGGCCCATATAGCAAGTACCCACGTTTCCAAGCCCTCCCTACTCTCTTATAAAAATCCTTCCTCTTGACAAATCTATTCAAATCCTCTATAACAATATTTTTCAGGTCTGGCTCCATAGCCAAAGTCTCAAACGTTGCTGGATGTTCAAGATTTATGGACTCCCATTTGATTCCTCCATAGCCTTGTGAATTGTTAAGAGTGTGCATCTTCAAGACTCTTACTTCTTCTTTTATGGATTTTGCCCTTTCAAGAATATAAGGGATGTAAGACCCCAGTATTGTCTCCTTATGATCCCTGTGGAAGCTTAGCTCGAACCATCGTTTCTCAACATTCCTTGGTTGAAAGGGATTGTGGGAGTCATTCTTTTCAGCTTCTGCAAATACTAATCTCCACTGAAGCTCAACCCCTTCATAATTATCAACGATTTTCTCACCCTTTTCAAGCTTGATCGTCAAATTCTTCTCTGTTGGGGTTTTGCTAATTTTGAGCCTTTTTGTATTGGGACTAACCTTAGTGCACAAGTAAGTCTCGGATGCATCATACACTTGGTTTCGAGCAATTCCTGTGGATTCGTCAATGACTAAGGTAAGAATAGGAGATTGAGGCTTAAAGAAGTAACGAAGAGTTGATGAAAGGTAGCTTCTGACATGGTGGGGTATGAGATGGCTTAGTTGATTGGCGATGGATTGAGCCATCATTATGGAACCAGCCATGGAGGCATAGGCAGCCAAGAATGATGATGAAGAAGGAAACTCTTTGCCAGAAAACATGATCGCAAACTTGGATTTGGGAACGAAGATAGACCACTTGAAGCTAAAGGAGAGATATATCCTCGGAAAAGACACCCTGCTCAAGATGGGATAAAAGCGAGTGGAAATTACCTTGTACAATATTTAAAAAACTTGAAAAGCATCCTGTAGCTTCACTATTTATTATTATTATTATTTTTCCAATTCAACCCCTTCTCTCTTTTTTTTTTATTTTTTTTTATTTTATTTTTATCATAGGAATTTTTTTTTTAACAATCATTCAAATTCAAGATGGCTTTGATCGATTAAATCAACTAAATTATGAAACTTTATTATTCATACACAGTAAAGCTCCTTTTTTTTAATACAATCTTTTTTTTTTATCAAATTTCATTCTCATATATATTTTTTCAACAATCGTCCGGCTTACTTTTAGATAGATCAAGTTGACTGGATCATGTCAGGGTAAATCTTATGTGATTTAATGTTAAATTCGAGTTAGATAAGGAGTTGTGTTAAAAGATTTATTTTTTATGTCAATTTCATTGTTTTTTATTTATCAATTTTGTCCCAAGACTTTTTATCAATTAAAAAATAGATAAAAAAATAATCCGAGTCAACCTAAGGTAACCGATCAAACCAGCAACTCGGGTCATGAAACTGTGATAACCCAATAGAAAACAATTGAAACAAATCATGAAGTCAAATTCTCAATCAATCCAATGTTGAAAGATAAAATAAAAAAAATCGATTAAGAAAATGACACAAAAAATGACTTAAGTGAACTCGAGTTAACCTGTCAAACTCGTGATCCAAGTTATGAGATAATGATAACCTCATAGAAAGTAAACTAAAATAAATCATAAAACCTAACTCCCAATAAATCCAGTGTTGAAGAATAAAACTGAGAAAAAAAGAGTCAATTAGAAAAATGAGAAAAAAAACTCGAGTCAACTGAGTTAACTTGTCAAACCCGCAGTTCGTGTCATGAGATTGAGATAATCTTATAAAAAAAATTAAAAAATTATGAAGTTCAATCCTTAAAAAACTTAATGTTGAAGGATGTAATTAAAATTGAAAAATCTATTAAAAAATGACAAAAATAATTGTAGTCACCTCGAGTTAACTGACCAAACTCGTCAAACCCGCGGTCCGAGTCATGAAACTAGAATAACCTCATAAAAATCAAATTAAAAAAACTAAGTTTAATTCCTAATAAATCTAATATTGAAAGATAAAGTTAAAATTGAAAAAAAAACTATTACAATAAATAATATTTCGAAAGAAGAATTACAATAAAATCCTATATTTTTTTAGTTTTTTTTTTTGTTAGGTATTAGTTAATTTCCAAGGAAAAAAAAACCCTAGAAATGGTAAGAGATTTGCTTTGAATAGCCTACTGATGAACAAATAAAGTGGGGCAGGTCATATTGGTTTAGTGATCACTCTTGTCATCACCTAGGGTCCATCACATAAAATATGAACCCTATCATGATGCATGATCATTCTACTCATCTAGTAAGACTGTTCCCTCGCTCGCTCCCAAAATTATTTGTCGCTATAAAAACCCATATGAATTCTATTTTGTTTTTGTCATTAATTTTCCGAAAAGACCACTTATTTTCAGAGTGAGGTAGGGACTAGGTAGTCTTTGTTCCTAAACTTCATAAACAAGTAAATTAAAGCTTCCAAATTTCTAGCTAATATTATGTCTACGGAGCCTCGCCCACGTGCTAGTACAGCATAAAATGGAGGTCTCTGCTATCTTTTGTTTTTTTTTTTTTTTTTCCTATGCTTATTGAATACAACGGTAGAAATTAGTCTATGCCAAGAATAATTTTCGTAAGAAGTTTACCTCAATATTGCATGATTATTGCTGCACCTTTTCCCCAAAAGAGAGTTGCGTTTCAAGTTTTGCGTTTGGACTTTTTACCGGGGGTAGGTAAAAAAGGAAGTTCAAAGATTCAATGCTGCGCTCTATTATTAGCTAGTACGTGTTCAGTACTCAATTTAGATGCTGAATGGAAAGTTAAAAATAATAATAATAAAATTTATTTTGTCAGTCTACTTTAAAAGGAGTACGGAATAAAATGTTATTTAACCATTACCATTTTTATTACGAAAACCATATTCTTACCTATCTTATAAAAATATTAAAACAATATTTAATAGTTTTTTTCATTAGCTTTTTTTTTCTTTAATTTTTTTAAATATATATTTCTTAGTTTATTTTTTATAAGATTATCTTGATCTTATTATTTGTATCACGAGTTTTGCGAATTCACCCAAATTGACTCAAGTTATTTTTTTAATTGATTTTTTTTAATTTTATCATTTAATATTAAATTAATTAAGAATTTTTTAAGTTATTTTTAGACTCATTAAATCATTCGGGTAATATTAAATTGTTAAAATAATTATACATTAAATATATTAAAATATAATTTAATACTTTTTACCATTAAATTACACGCACTATAAAAGTTATGTTACCAATTCAACAGAATCTCCTATTGGAGATACTCTTACACAGCTCAGAAGGAAACTTCAATTATTTTGTTGAGATCCCTTCACATTTCTTTCAAGATTGGCATTGTCGATCTGCAGTGGCAGTGAAGATCAATCATATACATGACGAGACAAATATGCTAAGTAGACAGTGCTAATATCAATACATAGTTTTTAGCTCAAGACAACTATATGATTCATTGTAAAAAATATCCTATCAACAACTAAACTTTATTTTGAATACCAACAGATTAAAAGAAACTACAACAAATAAGGTTTTTACTGTAGCACAAAATATTGTTTATCCTATCACAAATCACACTGAGTTAGAATAGTGATTTTTTTAAGTTTTTATTTTAATTCTTAAACTTTTATTTTTCACAATTGAGTCCTTCTAAACTGAAATTAGCATCCAATTGCATGTTTTTTTTTAGATGGAGTGTTGAAAATCACGAGTAATATAGGCGGTGAACTTGCAAGTTATTCGGAAAGTACATTTTAATCTTTTTTTTGCTTTTAGTTATTTAGAAACATAATTGTTTTTTTTTTTTTGTTATCAAGTTAAAAACAATATTTTCAATGTTTATGGATACAACAGTTTAAGCAATTTATAAAATCATGACTAGTGAAGAGCTCCCGTTTTAAGATCTTTTATTACCATTGCCTCAGCTCAGCTAAAGTCTTTCATTATCATGAGACCACAAAGAAAAGGGACCGTGGTTCGCGCTACCTTTCGGCTGAGAAAGGAATCATCCTCGTCACCCTCGGCGAAGGGTCATTCATGGTCAAGCTCGTACATATTATATTAATCGTTGTGAAATTGGGATTTGATTATAAATGTGGACACTAAAAGGTTTCTTTTTGGTTTATCCTCTCTGGAGACAAAGTCCTCGTTCTACTCCTTGTAATATCAACCAAAAGTCTTTTTCTTTGTTTACTTGGGAGAGAGGATGAGCATCCGCATTCCTGCTCGATAAATTTCAGAGGAGGTGCCAAGCATGGTGAAATTTATTAACTTCAATAAATATATATATATAAACTAAAAAGTGGCATGCGCCAGTAAATTGGCGCCACCCACACCTTTCGGGTGGGGGGTGTGATGTTAAAACAACTTTGAATGCCATCTTCCTAGATAACATTTGATGCGTCTCACAGCTCCTATCATAGTGGGGAGGTGCACGCTGTCAAAAAACCGGCAGTTAAATTTTAACCACATATTTTTTCTTCTCTCTTTCCTATTTTCTCTTATAGAAAAGCATGTTTGTCATTGCAAAAACTAAAATAAAAAATAAAAAGTCTTGTTATTTTTTTTGTTGAGTCTAATTAGGAGTTTATTTTTTATGGCAATGTATATGGTCTTAAATCATTTATTGAGTTAGTTTTGTTTTAATTTTATTCATTGATATTTGGTTTTTATATTAGATTTGATCCTTATTTTTTTAATTGCAACGTATTATCTTTTGAATACTTTATTGAATTATTATTATTTTCAATTACATTATTTGACATTTTATTTTTATATCAAATTTGATCTTTATTATTTTGATTGTTATTTTAAGTTTTTTCTTATCTTTTTATTAATTGAAATTGTTTTTCAATTCCATCCCTTATGATTTGATTTGATTTGATTTTCTTTTTGTGTCAAGTTTGGTTCTCGTTTATTTTTAAATCTACATTTTTTTTCCTTTTTTATTTTTTTTTCAAGTTTATTCCTAATTATTTTAACTTGTATGGAATTTTACACTATTATTTATTAAGGTTTGTCTTTTATGCTGTGATTCGTCCTCATGATCTATGTCATAAGTTCTGAAGGTTGAGTTGGGTTGGCTTCAATCAGTTTTTCTTAAATTTCATCCATTATCATTAGGTTCTTTGGAACTTGATATTCTTTGTTTTTTTTACTTTTTTTTTCTATAGTGTCTCGGGTCATGGATTCATCAAGTTTACCAGGTTTGACTCGGGCCTTTATTTTCATTACTTTTTTAAAAAAATTTAGTCCTTCAATATTAGGTTGGTTTGAAAATTGAGCTTTGCGATTTTTTTCAATCTACTTTCCATGAGTTATTTCAGTCCCACAACTAGTTTATAGATTTGGTTTGATTCTTTCTCAGCCAAATGATAAAAAATTATCATGTTCGGTTCTTTCGGAGGAAATATTTTTAAGAATTCACCTATGTGATGGCTTAGATAAACTCGGGTGAATTTCTTTTTGTTACTTTTAATTAAGGCAATATGTAGTTAGTATCAAAGCATTGTATTCCTTGTATAAGATAACTTAATGATCTCAAATTTAAGGATCACTTACACAATTATCATGTGAGCCTTTCCATAGACACAAATGATCTCTCCATATAAATTTTTCATGTCGGTCAGTTCGGTGTACATGCCTTCTTAGAAGCACCTACATATTAGTTATAAGTATTACTCAAACCTCAACTTATGACAATAGATGTTGTTTTTCATATATATATATATATAGCATCAAATCATTGTTCATGATCGATACTCTTTTAAGATTGTGTATTAATTAGAGTTGTGAATATTAAAGATAAAAAAACTTTTATTAAAAATAAATATGTTTTACATGAATAAAACTAGTATCAAATGTAACAAACTGATTAAATATAAGATATATACGCTAACAATCAATTCTTTTTTGCCTTTTTTTTTTTAAAAAATTACAACACAACTAGGTGGCACGTAGCCTAATCTTGTCTATCTTTTACTTAGAGGGTGTTTGACAGTATGATAGCAGTTGCTTTTTAAAGTGCTTTTTGCTCGTAAATACATCAAAAAAATATTTTAGTGTGGTTGATCTACATGAAAATTTTGCATCTAATATATTGAAATGGAACTTTATAATTCTTAACCACAAGAAATTACCAAAATTTATATTTTAAGCTGGAAGATGTTGTCAAATTTTATACTTTATAATTCTTGGAAATTTGAGATTTTATTTTTTTAAGAAGCAAAAAAGAAAAAGAAAAAGATGTATGTGACATGCATATATGGATCTCGCACCCGAATAGTGAGTGCATGCCGTTTCGAAATCCATTGGTGTCGTCCGCATATTGAAGTGGATCGATGAGACTCTCTAAAATAGTTTTTTGTTATTATATAAGTAGTGCAGACCTAACTTTCTGCCCGGAAAACCCTCCACCAAAGGTCGAAAGTGAAGCCCATTGTTTATTGTAAATTTGTTTTTTATTGTAAATATTTTCAATTTTATGTACTTTTTGAGAGCAAAAGGGCCATACCCACTCTTTATTTAATGTAAAAAAAATGCTAAAAAATTAATTAAGCTAATTAGAATATTTAAAAAATATTTGGTTAAGTTTGGTTTTAGTTTTATAAGCTTGAAATCAAAAAAATTTAACCAAATCGAACCAGTTAGTTAAATAATATAAAATAACCGAACTAAAAAAAACTAAACGGCACCGAAACCAAACCCATCATAAAATTTATTAGAAAGTCCAAAAAATCCCAAAAAAATATAGTTTTTTATTTTTAATATAAAATAATCGAACTGAATTGAATCGAGTTGAAACTAATTTTAATTTTATTTTTTATTTTTTATAAAATTTTAATTTAACTATTTTTATAAATAAAAATTAAATCGAAAAATAAGAGGTGCAGATGTTAGAAGTTAGAACAGGATTAGCACATTCCAAATGACTCAAACGCGTGTCTTTGGAGCCACCATTTTGAGTTTGGAAATCAGAAGAAGCAAGACGAGAAATGGGATTTGTAAGGTGTCATGTCGGGAAAGAATGAAACATCTTTTCACTACTGGGCTGGAGACCAGACAAGGTAAGATGTCCCACAACTTCATGTCCAAAACCAGTTTCTTATGGTCTTTGCTGGCATATTTAATTATTTATGCCCCATAAATTCTTTTCTTTTCGGAAACAACCATCAATATTCAAGTGGATATTCACTTTCAAAATAACAATTATGCACACAGGCAACTTTGATCTGACAGTTGTATATTCGTGATCCGCAACAATTTGTCGAAACAAGCCCGATCGAGGCTGGAGGGAAAGGGAAGCCATGCCCCAGAAAAAAAAAAAAAAAAAATTCTAACAGCAAATCCAACCGAGCCTATCAACCAACTAGGCCTAACCCAGCTTGGGTGGCAACAGCCCTAATCAGGCCTGCCTACCAGCCAAGCCCAGCCAAACTTAGCTGGTGGCTAGGCTCGGGTCATGGAGCCGAAATACCTGCACGTTTGCTTGAGTTTTCAAGTTACAGAACCAACGCCTTTTAGTCGCCATGTGATAGGAGTGAGTAAAAAATTCAAAAAATCAATTAAATTGAAAAATTAAAAAAAAATAATTGAAAAACCGAACTGAAAAAAAACTGATTAAACCGATTAAAATTTTAAAAAAACTGGCTGGTTCGATTCGGTTTTATAAGCAAAAAACCAAAAAAACCGAACCGAATCAAAACCGAAAAAAACAAAAAAAAAACCGAGCCAAACCGGAAACACCGAGCCAAAACCGAGCCAAACCGGAAAAAACCGAGCCCAAACCGGAGAAAACCAAGCCCAACTAGAAAAACCGAGCCAAACCGGTTGGAACCGGTTTTTGCACTAAAAAACAGAACCGAACCGAACCGAAACCGGTCAGTTTGACCCGGTTTCGGTTCGGTTTTGGTTTTTTTTTATAAAAAATTCAGTTTGATTACTTATTTTTATAAAAACTAAATTGAACCGAAAATAATTACCTCCAGTAATTGTAATTATCGTATTATTAACTGATGTGAGTGCCATAATTTGCAGTAATTAGCATGGGCATCTATCTCCATCCTTTACATCACATGTTACTTTTACGGTGATTGACTATAAAGCAAACAAACTAACATTGTAAACGATACACAACATTATCCTAGGTGGGTTTGCTACCCTACCCTAACAACAACAGGTTTGCAGCCATGTTCTCGTAGATTTACACCCTAATTAATCTTTACTATATTTTGTTATAAAATGATTATAATATTAAAAATAAACATGATTTAATAGGTTAATACACTTTATGTTATAATATTTAAATCAGAATGTTCTTGATGAAGGGATAATAATTACATTGAGAAACTATTTACTGAAAGGTTATGTCAAAACTCATAGCTTTTTTATATATAGAAGACTATGACATGTTGCTAGACAATGCAATTGATTTTTAAATATAAATCAATTAATTATTAAATTGATAATAAATTAAAATATTTAATTTATAATTATGATTTATATTTGGACCAACATATTAAGAGTTGTTGATTAGAAATTAAACTGGGATTATTAATCATGACTTGATAGTAAATAAGTTTTAGAAATTGAGGATTATAATGTAATTTATACAGAGAATTACAATTATAGACCTGGAAAAATCAAGTAAGGACTTCATTGAATAAATTTTTAAAATTATCTTGAAATAATTTATGTGATATTATTTAAGGGGTAAAGTGATATTTTTCAATTTATAGAGTTATTAAGCTCTCTCTCTCTCTCTCTCTCCTCTCTCTCTCTATATATATATATATATATATATATATATATATATATATATATAAAGAGTTGTACAAATGTTACAAAACATACGTATAGAGATACACAAAAACAAAGAACTAACATTTAAAGGCATAACCACTCCTCTCTTTTAAAAGGAGTTCTAGGAGATTTCTCACTAGAGATTTATATGGATTACTGTTAGAGACCAGATTTTTGAACTGTTTCTGGTTTGCAACAACTTAACCTTAAAGAAGTTGATCACACCTAAAAAAGAAGATCTAATGTTCACGTAATCTTTATTCAAACCCTAAAGAACTCTAAATTGTTTAACGAAATCTTAGGACTTATTTTTTTTTTAAAAAAAATTATCATTTCCATTGCATATATATGGCTTTTAAGAAATCCAACAATTTTATTAGTTGAATTAATCATTATTTTTTTGAATTTACAACTTCTCATATTTATAAATATAGTAAATACTAGTTTGTATGCCTGCGTTATGCTGCAGATTAGATCAAAGTTTTTTTAAAATTAATAAAAAATGTTAAGGTCATAGAGAATTATTTGGTATTGTTATTAAACCCGGCGGCTCAATATGTCAATCTTAAAACCTCTTGACTCAACATTTTGCTTAGCCCGAGTTTAAAATTAAATCAAGTGGGTGTTGTTTCAACATAACCCATTCAACTTAGCCATTTCAAAAACAACTTGGATGACCGATAAAAAAATATAAAGATGAAATTGAGAAAAAAAAGATAACAAAACTAAACGAAAAACTCTCAAATCGACTCCTTTTCTAGCCCAGGTTTAAAATTAAATTATATGAGAGTTGCCTTACAATGATTCAATTGATTTGTTTGATTCAAAAGCAGTCTAGATAACTAAGAAAAAAAATATAAGGATAAAATTAAGAAAAAAGATAAGATTGCAAGAAAAAAAAGAGAGAATAATAAATATTACATATTAGTTAGTAAAATGAGTAGAGTTACCGGTAATCCGAGTATGAATCATTGAAAAATAATAAATAGAGTACTTAAATAGTTAAGACACATTGTGGACTATGAGTTATACTATATTAGGTACCCGAAAGTACTAGAAGGGTATGATGATGCAAATTGAGTACCCAATATTAAGGATTTGAAATCCACTAGTGGATATATCTCATACTCGATAGAGTAACTATGTAATGAAAATCCTTTTTTAAAATGTGTATTGCAAGATGCACTATGAAATCAAATTTTATTGCTTTTAATAAAGTTATAGAGGAAGCTAAGTGACTCTAGAATTTTTTAAAGGATACTCCATATTAGCCAAAACTAGTGTAAGCGATTTATGTCAAATGCGACAATCAATCATTAATAAAAAAGGGCACAAAGTAGCATGTATAATGGTAAGTCTAGACATATATATCTTATACATAATACTATTAAACACTTGCTTTCTAATGAGATTGTTTCCATTGTAAAGTTAAATAAAAATATTGCAGAATTGAAGGGTTTTAGAGAGGTTTTATATAATTCACCAAGGAGAATATACTCAAAACATTTAAAGATAAAATAGTGTAGTAATTCTAATCATACCTAGTTGACTGAAGATCACAAGAGCTAAGTTCAAAGAGAAAACTAAATCATGTAATATTTTTAATAGTCCTAAGAAATTATTATTTAATGTCCATACCTATAATTAAAAAGAGTGCTAGCTACTGCATGATAAAATGTGAGTTGTGCTCTTATTAATTTTTATATCTTGGTATACCAAGTGGAATATAACAGAATATTTATAATGAAAGATCACCTATATAAGTGAGTAATATGACTATTTCTTTAAGAATTTATGAAAAGCTTAAATTATTTAAAGCACTCATGAATTCAAGAGTTGTTTAGGATCAAAATGAAAACAACCATAAGAACTGAGGAATTATCTAAGTAAAGAACTATGTAAGTACTATTGTCTTGGTTTACATAAAATGCTAAATATTCAAGACATCGTGTTTACTAATTAGTTGAGTACATCCGATAATATTTTATTAAGAAATGTTCAAAGCTAAAAATTACCTATTTTGATGTAATGATCCTCCAACTCACTATCTCTTTATAAATCTTTGAGTCTTTATATACTGGTTATATAATTTCCATTCATGTGAGAGATTGTTAAAAATTTATTTTAAAAACATGGTTAATGGACATATTTGATGCCAAATTTAAAGTGGATTCCATTTATTTTTAGGGTTAAAAATTTATTGGAAATAATTCTCCAAGAAAAGTACCTTAACATAAAATATTAACAATATTAAAATAAATTATGGGTGAATGAAAAATTGGTTTAAAAGAATCCTTAATTGATATATTTTGTGAAACTCAAAACTCTCTATCAGATATCAGATATTGAAAGAATACAATATTTTCCTAGAACATATATATATTATGAAAAATTGAGAATTCAAAATGGGCTGATAAGGTACCAAAGTTATTAGAGGGGAGAGGACCTAAACAAACTTGACTTCGTACACTTGTTTGGCTTAGCTAGGCATGGGCACAGGTCTCTGACCTCAGATCCTGGGTCCTAGATCTGACTTAAACTTGTGTCTAGGTTTGGATTTGCCATAAAATAATTTTTTGACACATAAAGAATTATTTTTTTGCTAATCTATTTTGTTTATCCAGTTTATGAATGAACAATCTAAATAGTAACCTTTTACTTGAACAAGTTTATTTTTTAAGTAAAAAGTCTGGTTTTAAGGACAAAAATTGTCATGTAATTTTTTTATTTGATTACGACTAGTAATTAAGAAAAATGACGAGAATTAATTCTAGTAATTACTAAAATTAATTTTGCATAAGTTTTTAATTTATTCCAAAAATTAGTATAAAAGAGGTTGAATGAGAGATATTTTGCATACATTGTAGTTACTCGTTCTTCTTTTCTTCTATGTTATTATCACATCTTTTTTCCTCAATTTCTGCTTATTTCTTTCTTATTTTCCGATATGTTCCAGGGATTAGATTATTGTCCTTTAGAGATAGATTTTAAGTCATATTTTCTTGGTAGACCTTGTTTAGGAGTGTAATTAAAAAAGATTGTGTTGTTGAAATCCCAAAAAATTGGTTGCAATCATTTTATTTACACTAAGAGATGAGCTATAAATATAAATACTTAAGAACAAAGAATTGATCTATGGTAACAACATATTTTTATTTGAATTAAATTAAAAACAAGTATTACTAAACAATTTATTTAAATATATTGCTTCCTATATATGTATGTCCTTTAAATGTATGTTTAAGAAACAATAATTTATATAATTCAATTTGTTTTTTTAAGTTTGTATGCATACTGCTTTGTTTTTTAAAAAAGATAACTTTTATTCTACTTGCCTAAATTTTATTTAGTGATTATATCAATATAGTTCTCTCACGTAGTTGAACAAAATTAAACCTAAACAATTTTAATTGATCTACTTCTCTTCATTTGATCTAAGTAATTATAGAAGAATCCATTTTATTAGCACAACACATTACATTTCAGGGAACGTTAGTGTACGCCTCATGAAACACTACAAGCCATGCTAAGCACACGTAAATTCTTAATTTTTAGCTCATAATGCCCCCTCACTCTTAAGTTCGGAAGGGTAAAAAGGAAAGACGGCATCCACGAAGTGCCTTACTTTAACCATGACAAACACACAAAACTTTCGCTAGCTTGTTCAATAGGCAGCCGATCTATGTGTGATGCCCCACGGAATCCTTGAGGTGCGATGGACTAATCTCTAAAAATGCGTCGACCAATGCGTTTGCGAATTCGGGGTCGTTGATATGACAAGGATACACCTTTACCTGTAATCATTAAAACTTGCAATTTATCAGAAAATTCCATTTCAAAGAATCCATGAGCAGTTAGTTATATGATTAATGCGTGGATGATTATGTACAAGACTTGAGAAGAGAAAGTAGGTTGGAAAACTACGATACAAGATTTTACGAGGAATACTGTTACCTGCCGATCGTCTTTAGTCTGTACAAGCCTCTGAAATTCATTTATTAGTGTAGAAGTAGCCTCTGGATCATAACATGGCTTCCCAGGTGCATCATAAGCCGAGACACCCTTTTGTGGCAGGCAAACACGGAACTTTGATGATGGTGACCTGTTGAGTTTATCAGCTATAAATTCAGCAAACTTCTTATTCTCATCCACTGTGGTCCGGACGATTGAATTCTGAAAGCGACAAAATATGAGGAAATTACATCGGTGCTTCGCACAGAACGGGGGCAAAGACGTTAAGCGAGTTTACTGGGGAGTAATAACCTGTGCATTGTGGATATGAATCTTTCTATGCTGGAATCTCGAAGGTATGGTATCCTTAGTTCCGAAGGACACCATGTCCAAGGCTCCTACAGTCAATACAAAAGGAATGTTCTTCTCTATGATAGCATCAAAGCGGGAACTATCGCAGGGCATAATGTCTCCAACCAAAAAATCTGCAACCTCTGTCGTGGTAATATCCAGCACACCCTGAGAAAAATCAGAAGGTGAAAAATGTCATCGAGGATGAAACACTTCAGTTCTGCTTACAAGGATTCTATGTGGCCTTCGATCCTTCCAAACTCTTATTTAGCCTTTCAAGATTAGGAAATGCAATATCTCAAGTAGAACTTGCAACGCAACATTGAACGCAAATGAATTATAAAGTAATATACCTGAATAAGACCCTCCCTAACTAGATTCTCCATTGCCCTGCCTCCTACCCCAGTTGCATGGAAAACCATGGTCTCATAGCCTTCTTTTGCCAATCTTTCTTTGACAGCATTTACACATGGAGTTGTAACTCCAAACATGGTTAAACCAACAGTAAACTTCTCATTATTGCTACAATCTTGTCTACAAATTGCAAGCCTTCCAACCACCATTCCGGAAAAAGCAGCTCCAGCATTTGATAACACAACCCTACTAACGCCATTGATCCCACATATATCTACTATAGATGGAAACAGTATCATATCTGAGGTTCCAATGTAAGATTCAGTTCGACCACTAGCAACAGTAGATACAATGACCTTAGGCATTCCAAGTGGAAGGGACCTGAAAGCAGATGATATCAGAGATGTGCCTCCAGTGCCTCCGAGGCCAATTGCTCCAGCAAGGACCTGATCCTCCTGAGCTTTCTTCAAGAAATATTCAAGTGCTTTACTCATTGTTGCAACAGCTTTGCCTCTTTCATCTGTAAGAATCCTTGGGGATTTCTCAATGGATCCAAAATAGCAAGCTAGAACATCCTTTCTTGGCACAAAGATAAAATCTGCTAAATCCTTGGTCTCCTTCTCACCACAACTGACATCAACAACCACTACTTCTACCTGTCATTTTCATAAAAAAAATCTGATCATATACAAGGGCAGCTCCAAATTGAACTACAACTTGAAAACATACAAGGTAACTTGTTAAAGTTTTCTTTATGGAAATTACTAATTGGAGCAGCTATGTAGACTACATGACCTTGCGGTTCCAATTTAGAAGATAAAATTAATAATTCTGTCAAAGTTGTTCCATGATTCTCATCGAGAGAAATTGAGTACATTTTAAAAAGAAAAAAAAAGATTCAAATTCTTTGAAAAGACAACATGAAGGATAAACTAACAGTTTATATTGATGGCACTATAAAAATCTACATAGTGAGAGTGGATGCTATTGACTTCAACTTTAGAATCCATTTGTTATGACCTCTGCATGACTTCGAGAACAGTTTAACTAAGTTTCAGTAGAATGTACATTTCTAGTTTCAAATTATATAAACTCACAAAATTATTCGAATTTTCATGCAAAGAAGGTACCTTGAAGGAAGAGATGGCAGTGAAGGAGTTAATATTGGACCGGACACACTCAGAAAGGAACTTGAGCTCATCAAGCTTTGTATCAGCCGTTCCAATGCAGAAAACTCTTGGAGTTCTACATAAATTATCCATGTTTTTGGTCCAATCTTTGCAGAGTGGTTCTGGTTTTAGTAACCTGATGTTGTGAGTTGAAAGGTTGGTTCTGATTCTAGTTCATGACACTGCGGGGAGTGTTATATTTAACAACTCGTGGCTGGCAGCCTGGTGCTCCTCAACCATCCGTAGCGGAAATCACTTTACTGTTTAATCGTTGACGTTCCAGAACAATGTTCATAGGAAGTCACTTCACTGTTTTATCGTTGATATTTTAGAACAACGTATGGAAAAAGACAATCTGAGTAGAGTATTTGATGTTTAAGAAGGATTTAGTATACTATTTTAACAACCTTTTTTTTGTCCTTTCTTTTAACATAGGATATTCTGGGATCAACATCCATTGAATAAGAAATTCTTACTACTCGGCCAAGCCTACACATGTTTGAAGAGTTTTCTGCATTGGACGGCTGATTCAAAGAATTCGATCAAAAACTGTAAGAAAAAATACTATTTAAATGGCTGTTGTTGTTGCATCACGTCGTGTATACTTCTCTAAATTGAAGTAGACAAAGAATTCGATTAAAGAATCGAAGAAATAATAAGGTTTGCATGTTGGCTTCTAGCAGTGACAGCAAATATTTCTCAATGAATTCAAATAAACCTTGTGTATAATTTTATCAAATAAAATGGAAGTTATGAGTTTTCAACTCAACCGCTTGATTAACAAAGTTTTCATATCATGTAAAAGAGTTATTTCAATTCAAAAACATAAACTTTTAAGTAAGTAATTAAAATATAATTTATATTATTTTTTACAATAACGAATCCAATGCATGACAATTTGCGCCCCACAGAACCCAGTTGATTCCACCTGCTTTAAGAAGTAATCCGTTCGGCGAAAAGGATCTGTTCCACATACTCCTGCAAGAACCGGTACCTGCTTGACAACCTATATCCCTTCAGTTAGCTTTAGAGTTGGCAATATTCCAATAACCTCGAACAAGAACAAAATCATAAAAACAGTGCATAGCAACTTAGATGACTGCTTAAACAGGGGACAATTTACAAAGAAAACAGGAGTAGCTCCACTTTCAGTGCAGAGAGGTCAGATTTATTAAATGTTCTGCAGTCCACCTTAATTTGTAAAGACAGATATAGTAGTAACTTCAATGGCCAGACGTCTAGTACGTAAAACTGGAGATTCTCTATATAGACTTAATCTCTTGTATGTTTCTGCTCATTCTTACACCATTTATAAACAGAAAATCCTGGTTCGTTGATATAAGATACGTGAAATAACGCAGAGATTGTTTGTCCCAATGACACCTAAAATTTTTCTTTCCCAAGTGCCTTCTCCTACCAAGTTTCAAAATGAGTTCGCACTAAGTAGCCACTGACTGTTCTCTATACAAACAATGGTAGTCAACAAAGGGAGCACCCAGGGGCACGACTAAGAGGGGCAGGGGGGGAGCCATGGCCCCTCAAAGTTCAAAATAATTAATATTTATTTCATAGAAGGTGTACATTTCCCCCCTGTAAAATGGCTTCTCGTAGCTAAACAAAAAAATGTTGGAATTTAGCCTATCCCAAAATCTATTACTGTTCTATATATATATTTTATTTATAAATAATTTTTGTATCTCAATATGATTTCCGTCTCCCCCAACCTCAAATTTCTAGCTACTCTTTGGCAGCACCTCTAATAATTCAGGAAAGCGAAACAAAAATTTGGTTTCACCTCTTTTTAAGAAAAAATTGGAAGCAAAACAAAAACCACTAATTGTAGCTTTGAAAGATAATGGTAGGTGGCAGTGTGAAAGCGGATGATGGATGCAGCTGCGGATAATGGATGCAGCTGATGATTGTCAGTTAATGGTTGATGGCTGCCTTATTTCTTGATCTTCTAGATTGAGTTTACTATAACAAATTCTCTCTTTAAACTCAATCGATAGATGTCATTCCTAGTATGAACTTTAATTTGATAAATACCTCTCTTTTTAATGGCTTTGTAAAGATATATGTAATTTGATCATTTGTTTTGCAAGATATCAGTTCAAATTCTTTGTTCTTCACATGCTCTTGGATAAAATAATAACGTGTATCGATGTGTTTACTTCTTTCATGATACACTAGGTTTTTTGCTAATACAATCGCCGATTGATTATCAATATAAATCTCTATAGGATTTTCTTGAGGAAATCCCAAATGCTTAAGCTTATTTCTTAACCATATTAAATGAAATATAGCCGAGTTGGCAGCAACATACTCGACTACACAACTTGATAACGATATTATCGATTGTTTATTTGATGACCATATGAAAGATGCATCTCCTATAATTAAAAAGACAAATCCTACTGTGCTTTTCCTTTCATATAGGTCTCTTCCCTTATCACCTATCTGAGTATCCAACAAGATTGAAGTTTTTACTTGAAGTATAGAATATACCTTCATTCATTGTTCCTTTGATGTAGTAGAGAATTCTCTTGGCTGCATTCAAGTGCGACTGATCTGGTGTCTCCATATATATGCTGAT
>Ga0307517_10005856_pt1 | contig 18370 bp, 23 predicted proteins | sample 23_EM_MG_FD_194515 | JGI IMG/M metagenome (GOLD analysis project Ga0307517, IMG submission 194515) | Populus trichocarpa ectomycorrhiza microbial communities from riparian zone in the Pacific Northwest, United States - 23_EM | ecosystem: Host-associated > Plants > Roots > Unclassified | place... | reverse complement strand
CAATGGGTGTACAGATACATCGTTGACATTCGTAGGGGATCCGCAAGTCGAGAAATGCTACAAGGTGAAAAAAAAAAGATCCAACCAAATCAATTTGCGCTTCACCCGGATCCCGTTAAACCACCTTGGGCACCGGTGTTGGCGATACGTGCGGTGGCATCCTCCTCGGTGGTGCATGTAACGGAAGTTCCACGCGAGTTCACGAGGGGCAAAGCGGCGCAGACCAAAGACGCATTGCACTGAGTGACAGCGAACTTTCCGCCAACGCACTGAGCAAATCCTCCCTCGACACAGGCATTTTGCCCATCTGCACAAAACCCAAGAAATCAGCGATGGCCAGCAACCAAGAAAAGTGATGGCTGACTGTTGCAACTGGAGTTTGCAGTAAGTGTGGCGAACTCAGAGTTCAGCTTCTGAGCATCCTTTCCGTTCTGAAGCTTGAAGTCCCCGACCTGAGGGGTAGGAACATTCGGAGTAGGTGCCGGGGTCGGCTTGTTGACGGCAGGTGTACTGGTTTCACTTGGCCCACCTGGATTCCCAACTAACACAGGACGGGAGCTGACAGGATTGTTACCACCAGAGCCGGGGTTCTGAGCGATATCGACAAGCTGTTGGCCATCTGGAACCGGGCCGTTCGGACTGGCGGGGCAGGAGCCCGCAGGATTCAAAGCGGAAGGGAGCCCGGGGGGGATTGTACCTGGGCTCCCAACCGGAACACCGCCAGCAAAGGTCTGAGACTTAGCGCCGGCAAATTGGCACTGGAACAGTCCCGATAATTCAGTGTTCTTGGGTTCTTTCTGGCAGTACTGGACGCTTTCCGAGGTTGGCTAATAACCGTTTTAGAGGAGAAAAAAACTCTTGGGCGAGTAGAGCAAATCACACTGACCGTATTACGGGGCTGCTGACGGAAAATCCGAGCCAACTCGATCATCTGAGCGTTGTCGTCGAGTTGTTTGGCGAGGTCAATCATCTGGTCGGCCGCATCCTGTTGTTCGCACGGTCCTGCGCCGGCCAGAAGGGTGGAGAATGAAGCCACGGAGATAGAATTGCACTTCTCTCCCCCTTCCGCGTTGCGCTATCAAAAGCCGAGTCCGGCCGGAATGAGTATACCCCCAACGTCTGTTTTCAAATATAGCACCCACACAAGCAGCTTCCCACTTCTGGGTGGAATCAGAGATAACTTGAGCGATACGCTTGGTGTGAACGGGTGCAGCCTGTGCAGTAGAAAGGGCAAGGGTGATCAGGAAGATCGTGGAAAGGCCGACCATTGCGGGGAAAACGGGGGAAGGTGAAGGTTGAAGCAAGATTGATGGTTGGAGAGAAAGAAGGGGTTAGGCACTGCCCAAGGAGAATGAGAAAGAGAGAAAGGGAGGGAAAGAAAGACTCGATGAGGGACCCAGGGTGGGTCGTACCCCCTTATATGTGCTTGCTTGGTCCTTTGTTATGGATCCTCGCGCAACCGATCTGTCGACAAAAACGATACGCCTATGAGGCATATTGTGGACGGGTATGAACAGATGCAAGCCGAGGTAGGTCAGAATGGTTGCCAAGTCGAGGCTTCATTACGACGGTACTCGTTTCTTGGCTCGGGGGTCACGGGTAAAGCAAGCATGTAAGGGGCGTGCACACTGCACAGTGCGATCGGGGGTGGGACAAAGCCCACCCTTTCATCGCCATATGGAAGGTCATGGTGTTGATCAAGTGATAATTGAATGATGAGTTTCGGGACAGAGATCACTCATTGTGATCGGCAAGCTTAGCCGTGCGTCTTGCCCTTGTCCTAGGTAGCTGCAGTGAGATATAAACGCTGAAGCCAACAAAAAAAGTGACCGGTAAGCACTGCGGGAGTTGCGAGCTGGAGCGTGGGCTCCGGGCCGGGCTTGGTGATCTGACTTGCACTCACTATGCCCCCTTTCATTCGTGATCACCGCGGCGGGCCATCAATGGACGGGGATACATTTATCTGGCCAGAGACATATCGACTTGGGATACATGATTGAGGTTGAATTAGCACGAGGTAGAGAAACGGAGACGGCGAGGCGAAGGAAAAGAGGACCGAGAAGGAAAGGAAAGAAGGAAACGAGCCTGAGACGGGAACGGAGATACTGGAAATTCTTCTACACGGATAGCAAAGAACAAGTGGCGGACAAGAAAAGAGGAATGGGTTAGAAAAGAGTGAGGGAGCAACCCACCGTCGTGAGCCGAACCAAAAACAATGTACAAGAAAGCAACAAACCATAACAAAGGTCCACAAAAATGGCCAAAGTGTTTAAGGCGGGATATATGCAAGAAATAGAAAATATAGTGTTTGCACGAAGGAGGCGTTAAATCGAGTGTTGTATGTACACTGAACCCTTTATCTTCCCGAAGGATCGCTCGAGGGTGGTGAGAAAGGAAACTTAGGGCAATAGGGGAACGCCGTGACACCCAACAACCCGCCTCTTCAGGAAACAGCCCATAAATATGGGTATCCTCAAGCGGGGGTATAGCACGAAGAGAACGTGAAGGAGATAAGCTGGGGGGGAAGGAGAAGCGGGGGCAAAACAAAAAGACCAAGACAAGACAAGGGAGATGGGACCTCAGTGTGACGATCAGAGAGGTCGGTTGAGGCGAAGGTGGCACTGCCATGACCCTTTCGACACATGTTGGAGTCCGACCAAAACCAAGTCATCGATCGTGATGTGACCGGGGCCGACCTTCCACTTGGGGTCTTCGTCGGGATCCATCACAACCCGGGATTTCTCCTATAAAAGAAGCGTCAGCAACTGACACAAGATGGAATAACTGTAAGGAGAAATTACCTTGATGAACCTCTCAACGGTTCGGGCGATGTTCTTCGCAAGCTTTGAACGGGTAATAGGGCAAGGGGGGCTCCTGAAATCCTTTGTTGGAATCTGGGATGCACATTTAATCAGAATTCTACTGGGGGATTGTCGGAGGTCGTACCTGTCGAGACCAGTTTCCATATCCCGGCCACTACGGTTCGTATTCAGCCATCAGTTTCGAGCTCAAAGTGGAGGGAGTCACCTTCAATCGGATAGAGACAGATGGGCCGCGTTCCCTGAACATCGGGTCATCTCGTCCCACTAGCCTGATGTACTTGCCGGTGAGGGCATCGCGAAGGGGAATGCCGCATTCCCCGGGACCTTGAAGGTAGAACATGATGGGTGCCTCCAGTTCAACCTCTTCGACATAGCGCCGTCGATCACTTTGTGTGTGAGGTTTATACATCTTCTGTGGGATAGGAGTGCCACGGGTAGTTGGGTACGCCCGAGCAAGGTCCCAGACGGTGGTTTGGATGTTGTTGGCGCTTGTGTTTGTTGGGCTCGTCTGGAGATCCTACAGGGCGGGCGCTTAATTACCGAAAGGGGGAAACAACAAATAACTTACGTTCACTTGGGGCAAAGGCGAAGTTGGGGAGCTTGTGAATGGCGAGATATAGCCGTGGATGGGGGTGTTGAAGGTAGATGAAGTGCCGGAAGAACCACTGAGATGAGCAGGGGAGACGGTTATCGCGGGGAAAGAGGTATCAAGGCGGATGTCAGGCACGGTTCGACCAACGTAGGTGTGGTTGGGGAAGTGCGGCCCATAATCCATGATCGGGGAGTAGCTACTGCTCATCCCCGCGTTCGGATCGATTTCGAAGGTTTGGCTGAGCGGAGTGGGGACACTGACAGGTGTGGTCGGCTGGGAGGAGAAGTAGGGTCCCTGAGAGAGAAACTGGGGCTGTGTGGTATACACGGAGTACATAAGGTGTTCGTGGGTCTGAGGGGGGGGGGGGAAACAAGGTGAGATCTACAAAATGTGGCGACGCCACAAACTCGAAACTCACGGAACTGAAATCGAGGTGGTTCAGGTCGACGCCGGTGAGCGAGTCCAAATTGTTTCCTGCGTCGGACGCGTTCTGAATAGATGTGGCAGGTCTGAGATACATGTTGCTGGTCAAATGGTGAGTATGAGGGATGAGTGTGAAGTGAAAAGTGGCGTACAGATAATCGTCGTCGTTTGGAGGCATTAAAGACGTGGAATGAGGAAAGTTGACTGTGGATGAGATCAAAGAGAGCTGTGATCTGTAAAGCGGATGGTGGTGGTAGCGGGAAGAAAGGAAGGGAGGGGGATCAGTGCCAATTTGGGGGGTTTACTAGTACAGAAACCTGTGCAACGCAAGCTGCCGGCGATAGGGCAGGAAAGCGGTGAGGAACTGACGGAGGCTGACGTGCACGAGTCGGTGTGACTCTACTTATATGATGAGGCGCAGAGCCACGGTGCAGTCAAGTGAGTTACGTGAAGTAGATCGTCAGCGTTGCGGCTACGCACGGTGACCCGATGATCTGATGTTAGGATGCCACCAAAGCTTAGGGGTCAGGATTTCAGACCGTCCCGTTGATGAGGAAGCTCCGGTCGCTCGCCCCCTGAATGGTTCCGTACGCAGTCTTTGCGCATACACTGGTAACATGAAGACCGATAGTGTGGGGGATAGATTGCGCAGTCGTTAGGTAATTCCGAGTTATGTGGTAACCAGAATCTTCAAGCGAAAAGGTCGTGGCTCCGCTGTGGACGTGTCGTTTGGTCCCTCGTACCCATTTGAGGGTACGACCCCACACACAGCTCAATATCAACGAGAGCAGAAGCACAGCCAGGAAAGCGCGCCCAGGCGGCACAGCCATATATGGGTTTGTGGGTGATTGGTCAGCCCTCCGGTGTGGTGGTCGGTCCGTCACGTCTGCTGGCGTGGCTGACGCAATAGCTTCGCGGATGCAAAACGTGAAAGAGACTCGTCCTCTTGACGTGAACTGGCATACAGATGGGGATTACCAGAAGAGATTACAGGCGGCGATGATGCCATCCAACAAGAGTTTTTGGCTTTGTAGATCACGTGTTCGCACGTGCGTCCCCACACTTAAACCACAGCACTCATCTACATGTCTCTCGCGGACGCCCTCAACCCTCATGTCTCCGAAAATGTCCCGTTAGACGATGCGTACTTGGCCCACGATGCCGAACAACCCGCCCCAATCGACCAAGACGAGGAGATGGACGATTTGTTTGACGAAGACGCGGTAGTCGATCAGGCAGAAAGGTATTCTATTTCACCCTTCCACCCCACACTGCAGCCTATTCATTGACCGTACGTGGGAACTCTCTCACAGGAACGCGTCTGTATCAGACGGTGGGCAGGCAGACACGATTTCTGATGCTGAACAGCGCCATCGGGAGGTCATGGAATATGCTGAGGAGGAAGACGAACCAGATCAGGATAACGACCACGCCCTGCTAGAACAACGGACCGAAGCCTCAGCGTTGCTCCCAAATATCCCCTGCCCAAAGAGCTCGGATGGTCAGGTGTGCACTTCTGCCAGTTCCCTTGTCGGGTTTCCACTTACATGCCCTAGAGTTGGGTCATTAGGATGCCCAACTTTGTCAAAGTGGATTCTAAACCCTTTCATCCTGACACTTACGTTGGCCCGGAACAAGAAGATGAAGAACTCGCCGGAGTGGAGAACAGTCGCGAAACTTCGATGAGCATCAAACTCAAGGTGGAAAACACCCTCCGTTGGAGGTGGGTCAAAGACGAGGATGGGAACTATGTGAGTTCCCCCTCTCCCTCGCTGATTGTCGCTCACCCACGTTTCTTCCATTGCGAATACTAGCAACGCCAATCCAACAGCCGTATCATCCGTTGGTCTGATGGGTCCCTCAGTCTTCTCCTGGGAAAAGAGTTGTTTGATATTTCCCAGCAATTGTATGCGTCTCTCGCCAACACAGGTTCAACCATAAGCGGAAGCCAACCATCCCAATCTCAGGCAGAACCCTCACAGCTCTCACAGTCGTCGCCAGTCAGGGACCAGGGTCTTACGTATCTCGTCGCCCAACACAAACGTGCAGAAATTCTTCAAAGTGAAGCCCTCATCACTGGTTATATGCAACTCCGACCCACGGGTATGCAGAGCGAGACCCACAGAATGTTGGTCCGCGCTGTCGGGCAGAAACATAACAAGGTTGCTAGGTTGAGGATGGCCCCAGATCCTACGCAAGACCCCGAGAAGGAGAAGATGGAATTGATGAAGCAGACCTCTAAATCTAAACCCAAGCGGCAAAAAACCGAGGACGATGGCTTCGGAAATCCCAGGGCCAAGCGAAAATCATACTCGCGAAAACGAAGCGGAGATGGTGTCTGGTCCGACGACGAAGAGGCGACCTACGGGATGTACGGCGGTGAGTCGGACGAAGATCAAGATCTCGATGGCGGTCCTGGACGCCGAACTGGGCGCAAGGGTGGGGCTCGATCAAGTGGCGATGCTAGGAAAGGAAGCGAATATCAAACGGACGACTTCGTTGTATCCGATTCTCCATCCGACGAGGCCGATTCCGAATCAGGGAAGAGATCTAAGCGGAAGATGGCAGATAGGGGACAGAGCGACGAAGACGACCTGGACAAACTGGATGCCAAGATCGAGCAACAGGAGGAGGCTGAACGCAAAAGGGAGAAGGGTGGCGTGGAAGAAGACCATCCAGAACCGGAGGAGATGGATGTGGAGAGCGAGGAGCCAGACGAGGACGATGAACACCAGGTGCGGAAGGCTGGTGGCAAAAGACGTCGATTTGCAGCGGACTTTGGCGAGGAAGAAGAGTAACTTTTTGATTCACATCCTATGTACGTGTGTAATACATGTCAAGAATGACCGCCGACATGGCCTCGAGAAAAGTAGCGATCTCCCTGTGGATCACGATGGTGGTCGTTGCAGAGGGCGGATCTGGTCGACCAGACGTTGGTTCTCTGCGTTGCCCTCCAAAAGGTTGTGAAGGGCGAATATTGCGTGTTCCCGAAGGTCTGGAAAACGATTACAGGGTTTCAATACCTGGGAAGAACCACGAGGCCCAGATGAAAAGGTGCGAAGCACAGCAATGTGGTCTCCACCGGGGCGGTGGAGGATCAAGGTACAAGTAAGGTTCAGGGAACTTACAAGGATTTCTCTCGTCCACGACGCACAAATTCATGACAACGGGTATACCGCCACAGACTCGGACCCGATCTTGGACAGCCTTTTCATTTGCACATGATATCCCCAGTAAACGCACAAGGTCTCTCTTTACGTAACTGAACCCCGCTTTCACTGGCCCACCGTCCTCTGTGGCTGAGCCCTTGGGAGGAGCGGTCGTGGTTGAGGCCGGGTGCTGTTGGTGGCTAGCCCCTGGGGGTAGTGGAAGGGTAGATAAATCCACGGGCTTTCCAAACATCACCCTTGGCAACAATCTGTCGAATCTCTGCAAGAGACCTTGTGGAAAAGTCGTCAACCCCTCGTTTGGCCCTGAGCATAGCATTGGAACGTACTGATGATGATTTCTGGCATACCTACGCCTTCTCCAACCATGGCAGCATTCAGGAAACCTTTGGGGTTATCACCGGGTGGGAAATCAAAATCTTCGTCCCCGGACGTCAGGGCAAAAGTGATGAGGCACTGCGTCATTAGAACCAACGCTTCGCAAACGCTAGGTAAGAGCATATCCAGTTCCCCGGCAGTGAGTGGGGCCTCAAGCGCTTGTGGTGGGGCTGGGTGGATGCGACCGAAAGATAGCTCGGGGGGTGTTAGGATCGGTGACGTAGTTGAACCCGAACCCGAGAAAGAGGAAGAGAGTGAAGGTGAGGCGGACGTGGGTGACGAAATATTCGGTACAGCCCTGTCAATAGCACTGATACTGTAATCTCCCAAGTCGAAAAACGTGGAGGCGATCATTGGGCAAAGCTGTTGGCACATCTCGACTGTGAGATGCGTGGTCTGGAGGTAGGAATCCAATAACTTCAAAAGAACGGTTTGGTGAGGGGTAATAATCTCGTCCTCCCTGGCGCAGGAAAAGGTCAGGTTGGTCGTGTGAACAGGAAGACAAACGGTCCATACACTGATATATGGGTGTATAAGTCTGGCAAGAGACCAAAGTCAATTAATCTCGAGAAGATGCTGTATCTGCAGAGAGGTGAGCGTCTGAGCCGCACTTCTGGCGATGCTGTTACCCTATCTCGAAGGCTTGTCCCCCATCACTGAGTTCCTCAACGTCATGTAACGATACCATGCGATCTAGGATAGTCACGATAATCCGCAGACCCAGCGGAGTTGTGGTGAAAAGGGTCCTAAGGGGAGGGGGTTACTGCGGCTGGAGGTGTCACACGAAGTGTCGGACTTACGATCTTTCGACGCTCCCATGAACGCAATTCAGGATCAACACAAGAGCAGATAGGATTGTGTGCATATCTGGGGAGCCCAACAGGCGCCTGTTTGATCGTCAAACCGAGCCTTGGTCGCAGATGCGGTTCTTACGCACAGGATTATCGACAAATTTTCAGGAGCGTTCATCCAGGCGTCCCAGAACCGGGTCAGAAGGGCTTCATTGCCCGTCACCATATTCGATATGGACTGAATGAGAAGTATTGTTGTCCTGTAATCTATGAAGGTGTCAACGAGTCGAGCCGAGGAGGGGCAATGACGTGGACGTACTTGATCCATCTTGGGTGGTATAGAAAGATGTGTATGCGAACAGGACGTCCCTGATCAACGGCTCGTTCTCACTGTTCAAACAAGGTCAGCCGAAAACCCGGATCCTGCGGACTGAGAGACGTGCAAGGCCTTTGTCTGATTTTCCGGCACAGCAGCTACGAGGTTACGGGTGAATTTTGCGAGACTTGCGATCAGTTCTTGACAGGAGGAATTTTCTACGTCAACTGTCTTCCAGAGATTATTGAGCCCTGGCCAGACGGAAGGACTCGCTTGTCCCATCCGTTGCCTGACGTGAGTATCCTTCCCAAGATCGTCGGCTATCTCGTCAAGGATCTGTCTCGCTGTATCGGGCGTTATAGAGCAGAACTGGTTGTTCATGTTGGACTCGAAAGTGGCTGCGGCGGAAGTCGAAGTCATGGTCGTCGACGACAAGGGCAACGACAACGGTGCAAATGTCTCGTTCACTCACGATTTGGCCGATAGGCTCGAGCCGCTCAAGCGAATTCTCCCTCCCAACCTTGCCACTCTTATCCCGTCGTTGCCACCATCCCGGTCGCCTCCAACGACCGCGGCACCATTAGACCCTGTGACGACATCCGCTCTAACTGTCCCTTACTCCCTACTCCACTCAATCTCGAAATGGACCAGGACGGAGGAGGGCGCAGTTGCGTTGTCAGCAAATTCTCTTAACCCCCGTTCATATGAGATGGTTTCGCTGCTCGCGGGGTCAATCACGTCGCCCGAGCGCAAATTTCCACCTCACAAGACGGGAAACAACGATCCACTGGCAGACGCAAGACGGGAAATCAACGACCGGAAAGCCGTCGTTACGTTAATCAATGCACTCCTCAGCATTGGCGGCTCCGGGGCCGCGACATGGTATGCCACCGGCGTGGTTGGCTGGCGAAACGAATGGGTGCGCATACACTCGCTCTACTCAGAGTCTTTTCCCAGCTGATGCACCCTCGATTCCACAGCGGGCATTGTTTTCACTTTTCTTCGCATTGCTCGTTGCTATCGCAGAAGGTGTTCTATTTGTCCTATGGAATTCAAGGCGATCAACGCCTAAGGGAAACCGAGGCCGCCTTCGTCGTAATCCTCGTCCACAAGACGTTGATGTAAAAATAAAAGTAGAATAAACGAGAGAATGAGAATGTGCACGAGTGCGGATGTAGTATGGGATTCTGGGGAGATTCCGTGTTTCATCAAATCACTTCTCGCCTTTTCCCCGTTCATTTGGCCTGGGGTCGTCCCCGACGCTCCTTTCCTCGTCATGTCTAGTGGTCCGGGCGTCCAAAAATCAACGGGTGCGGGACCGGCGTCAACAGGTGGAGGCGGCGGCGGCGGCGCTGCCCTCACTCTCGCTGGCGTTCTCTCCACGTACACCTCAGCGCCGAATCCCCCGATGGCTGCTCTCGAGCAGGTCATCTCGGAGAGGAACGTATTGTCGTCTCAAAATTCCCAGCTTTGGAAGCTCGTCGAGAAGCAACGGTCAGGGTACAGCCAGATCTTGAAGGAGCTGGAGCGGGTTCGGTCGGAGAGAGATACCTTTAAAGCAAGATTGACTTCCCTTGGCGAAAATCCGGACCAAATTCTCAAGAAGCAGAAAGCGAGCAAGGGGGGCCATTCAGGAGGCGCGCTCAAGTCATCCTCGTCGCATTCTGGTTTGAGGTCGGATGACCAACCCAAGGCGATTCCAGAAGATCCAAGGCAGGCGATGGCCAGACATCAATCTGAGGACTCCGGTATGCCTTTACATCCCGTTACTTTGGCGAATACTACTTAACATTTACTCCCCACAGTGCCACGGACCCGTCTGACCCCTTCTCCTAATGACCCCGCTCGCCCAATGGTCGCCGTCCGTGCTGAATCTCTAGGACCTTCTCCGACCCCGCCAACTTTACATCTTAACACTCAACCTTATCACGGGCCCCAACTTTCCAGCTCTGCTCCTGCTCTCTCCCCCGCATCGTCCGCCATCTCTCCCGCACTCACGTCAGCCCAATCGTTCACGACAGTTACCTCATCACCCTTTACGTCCACACCTCCCAATTCATCTCTCAATATACCCCCTACGTCATCTGGCGACCTCTTACCCGCAAACTCACCTCCACAAAATGGAAACCATTCGCGACTCCCCGCACTTTCTCGGGAATCTAGGATCTCTCTGCCTGAGGAAGCGAAAAATTACATGGCTACAATCGGAGAGTCTCCGGCTCCCAGTCCCCTCATCTTTAATTTCGAGTCTGAATCGACCGACAGCAGGTCCGAATCACCATCGCAGGTGTCTATGTTGGAGACGAGGGACGATCAAACCCAAGCCGATAGTGCCGAAGGGGAGTTTTTGGACTTGAATGATAGTGCGGACGACGGTAATGGGACTGGTAGTGAAAACTCTCTGTCAGACGAAGAGTTCGAAGAAGATAAACCTTCTTCCCGGAGCGTAGAGGATTTCCCAATGCCCCCAGCTTCACACCCTTCAGTTACCCCCAGCGTTTATTCGCTGTCGACCGCGCCAGATCGAACGAGCATTCATTCGGAATATACAGCGAGTGGCGGGAGCACGAGGGTAGACCCCATCGCGAGCACAACATCCTTCCAATCCAATCCTCCCATCAACAACTCTCAGCCCAAGCCACGACGCAGGCAACGGCCGTCTCTCGATTCTCCGATCCCCGTTCAACCCCATTTCCGACAACTTCCTCTCCTAGTTTCAGACTTTCCGATGACGAGGGTGCAGGTTTCACATTCGTCGATTCGCCCTAATGACCGAGGCAAGGAGGTTCTATCCTTTGTTATCATTGTGGACCCCGGATCTGGGAAGGAATCCTGGAAGATCGAGAAATTCTATTCCGATTTTATCTCGTTTGACCAGAAGATCAGGTCCGCGAACCGAAATCTTACCAAGAAAATTCCTTCCTTGCCGGACGGCAAGTTGTGGCGAGATCATGCTCCCGCCAAGGTGGACCAACGGAAGGCAAGTTCGTGTATTCGTGTGGAATCGCGTCCAGCTCATGTTTTCGCTCCTGAAGGTTGCGCTGGAGAACTACCTTCAGACCATTCTTTCGCTTTCAGTCAAAGACCGAAATGAAATCGCCGCCTTCTTCACATCCGACGTAGTTCGTGCCCGTCAACCCGTTGCGTCAGCTGGATACAAAGAGGGTTATCTGACCAAGCGGGGCAAAAACTTCGGGGGCTGGAAGCGGAGGTACTTTGTTCTCCAGGGTTCCGTACTGGAGTATTTTGAATCGGTATGGCCCCCTTATTGACAATGGTGGTTGCATCTCTAATGGTTCACCCAGAGGGGTGGTGCACATCTGGGTTCGATTACAATAACCGGAGCACAGATCGGACGGCAACAGCGCGCAGGCATCTCCCAGAGCACCGACGAAGACAACGAATACAGACATGCGTTCTTGATCATCGAGACGAGGAAGGGACCATCAAGTTCTTCAAACTCTCGGCACGTCCTTTGTGCAGAGAGCGACGCGGATCGTGATAGCTGGGTAGATGTTCTGGTTCGATATGTCAATGGTGGCTACCACGATGACCAACAAACTCTGCCGTCATCGTCGTCCTCCATCTACTCCAATGGCCTTTCGCCGATTGTGACGTCCGTGGCTTTGGGCAGTGGCTTTGATTCTACGCAACCTCGTTCCAGCACGAGCTCAGTGGGATATTCCGAACAAACACTGAACCCCAATAAACAACGGGGGTACTCACGGGATGATGCTGGACGTCCAACACACGGACCTCTTCAGGAGGATGGTAATAGCCCGTTGGAGGCTCCTATTTCATCGTCACTACCCTCCTCTTCGCCGTTGGACGGAGATAATCACACTCTCCCCGCCCCTCGATCACAGTCATCACTTAGTTACGACGACAGTGGCTCTGATGTCAAAGCGACATCATCTCGGCCCCACCATTTTCCAACCAACAACCCAACTTCATCCCCGGAATATCACCGATCGAAGGATAGAGAAAAGAGGCGCTCTGTTCAGCCCATCAAGGTGGCTTCTAGCATGCCGAAGACTTCCCTCGACGGCATATCGACCTCTCCGGATATCCAGACACCCAGAATCGACCAAAATGGGAAAATTAAGATTTCCGCCCCGATTGGTGGGGCGCCGATCCCAGCAGGGTATAAATTTAGGGCCAGCGGAAAGGAAAAGGAGAAAGACGCCACGGAACAGTCGACTCCCGGTAGTGACCGCAGGGAGAAAGCGAAGTCAAAAATGTTCTGGGGATTCGGACGACCTACTAACGGTACGTCGTTCTTTACACTTGCCACCAGTCCTACGACATCCTCAACTGATGGTTTACTATCCTCAGAGAAAAATGTTGCACCCGCTCAACCTCAACCTCCGCGTGCGGTGTTTGGAATCACCCTAGAAGAGTCGCTCGAGGTCGCCCAGATTGCCAATCTGCCCGCCATAGTTTTCAGGTGTATCCAATATCTAGAGTTGAAGAAGGCGGATCAAGAGGAGGGTATTTACAGGCTCAGTGGCAGCTCAGCGGTCATCAAGAGTCTCAAGGACCGCTTCAACTCGGGTACGTTGGTGCCTCCCGTGTTTGCTATCGAAAGACTCAATCCCAGTGCGAACCGATTTCCAGAGGGGGATGTTGACTTGCTTGCTTCGGACGAATACTGGGATCCACACGCCATTGCGGGATTGCTCAAGACATTTATGCGTGAGCTCCCTGCGAGCATTTTGACTCGTGAGCTCCACACGAGGTTCCTCTCCGTGATTGGTGAGTGAGTTCTCGGCAAAGGTGGCATGACTTATCGATAATCTCCATAGACTTCGTGGATGCCCAGGAGAGAATAAAAGAGCTGTCCTTACTAATATCGCAACTCCCTTTGGCGAACTACTCACTACTTCGGGCACTTACGGCTCACTTGATCCTCATCGTCCAAAACTCGCACGTAAACAAGATGACGATGCGAAACGTTGGGATCGTGTTCAGTCCAACACTTGGGATCCCCGCAGGGGTGTTTAGTCTGATGCTCGGAGAATTCAATCGAGTTTTCAATGTAGACGAGTCTGAGGCGCACGGGGAGGAGCCCGACGATTCTCCTGCTAGAAGGAACAGTAGGCATTATTCAGACGCTGCAGCGGACATGTTGCTTGGTCTAGCTGGTCGGTCCCTCAAAGGTGAAAACCACATGTCACAATCCTCGACCGCTTCTTACTCTTGGTACAGCGCCTTCAGAAGATTCCGATGGGGAGGATGATCCACCGGTGCAAGAAGACAACGGAGTTGACCCTACGGACGGCAGTCGTGATGCCGAAACGTCCGCTGCTCCCGACTTGAAGAGTCCCAGGGCCTCGACCATTGCGGCATCTCGCGGACTGAATGTTAACGTCGGTACCGGAAAGGACGAACTCAAGCTATTACGACCCGGGCTTCCTGGTTCCCCCCGGCCCCCAACCAGCCCACATTACAGTCCATCCCCGACCACGTCGCCGATGGTGACTCCTCGTTGACCTACCCCATAGGAATTTGCCTTGTTGATCATATTCACATGATTTCATCAGCAACGCTGTATACTACACATCGATACCCAATTTAGCACCTTTGACCACTTTTAGGGCACGTCCTCTCTTTGTATATGCAGCCTTGACCGCCCTTGGGTGAACTTAAGAAGTCGATGATCGGTAGGCAGTGGCGCCATGGCAGCTCATGGCAGGCGCAAATCCATGATCGCCGCGCTCTCATGCGCCTCTCCGCCGTTCACTCACGGGGGTTCTCAGCCGATGCCAAAAGCCCCTAGACCCAACCGCAAGAACGACACTCCTAGCCCAGTAGGCACACTCTCGAAATATTTTCCAGTCGATTCTATCCCTAGCGAGGATATTAAACACGGCCCGCCTCCCCCGGATTCAGCCCAAGAGGAGGAGGCGGAGAGGTCGTTCTTATCCCATAACGATGAAAGCGGTTTTCGGACGTTTGCTAACTTGTGCACTACGGTATATCTTGCGAAACCGATGCTAGTCCAAGGTGCTCCTTACCCTCCTTTCCAAATGTTTAACAACTGACCGAGAAGTCTTGAGTACCTAGAAGCGGTCCAAGATAATCCATGGAAATTGCTGATAGCCGTAATGCTCCTGAACAAGACCTCAGGGAAAGTCGCCCTTCCGGTCTTCTGGTATATTGTTAACCGCTGGCCAACCCCGGCAGACCTCGTAAACGGTGGGTGTTGTCTCAACCCTCCGTTCTCTTAAGCCACCTCACCGGAAACACGGGTGTTCCATCGTCACACCAGTCGAATTTGATATACTCCAGGCGCTTCTTCATCATTTAGGGCTATCCAATATGCGGGCTCGCAGGTTGATAGCCCTCTCCAAGATGTACATGGAATACCCGCCAAACCCGCGATTATTTTACAAGTCAAAGGTTGTCAAGGATAAAACGACCACCGAATACCCCCCAACCCATATTTCTCATTACCCTGGGAGTGGCAAATATGCCCTGGACTCGTACAGGATCTTCTGCATGGGGAAAGGGGAATGGAAGAAGGTCCGTTCAGATGACAAGGAATTGCGCAGATACCTTGTGAGTGGATCGTTCAGTAGCCTGCACCTGGCTCTTACGCGTGTCTCAGCGGTGGAGATGGGCCGTGGAAGAGTTTAAAGAGTGGAACGAGGAGACCGGCGTGGTGGGGCCAATAACCCCAGACTACCTTGAACGCCTTCCACGCATATTAGCGCAATGAGTTGCTTTGTAACCATCCGTCGGGCGGGAGGCGTGGGGGGTTAACGTCCAGTAACCGAGATTCCGCTGCCCATGTCCGGGTCTGGACGCCTTTCCTGGCGTCTCAATGTTTGTTTATACGCGTTTTCACATTGCTATTGCCCCAGACGCACAGTCGCCGGTCACCCGCCGCGCCTACTGGCACTTGTGATTCAGTTGGCATGTTAAACGTCAATCATCGAGCGTGTGAGGACCGCGTGATCGTGCATCACAGCTACCCCGTGGTCAAGAAACGTAAACCCTAGGCCCAGCAATACCGAGCTTTCGCTGTTTATGGCTCTTTCGACTCGTGTCCACGCGAGTTTGTGGACGAGCACCTGGGCCGGTGTTGGGTCTATTCTTATGATTAATAGATCGATCGGAGGAACTTTACTTGACGTCGACGGCCGCCAGCTGCAGTCTCGCTAATGGAAGCAAAGCTGGAGGGTCCAAAGGTGTGCATATCTGTGCTACAGAATTCTTCCCTCTTGCCCTCTGCTTTGGACGGATGTTCGGTTTCTAACGTGTCCTTAAATGAGTATCTGCAACTCAAACAGGTTGCGGAGTCCCTCCTTGCACAGTGCGTAGAGATGGCGGACAGGATCATGTCTGGTCGTAAACTTCCAACAGGCTTTGGCTGGCTTGGGAATGCTGGTCCCACAGACGGTGTGCGGGTAACTCCTCATGCAATAAAAAATTTCAGAGAGGTTCTTGCTTTTTAGTCCGGGGAAAATGGTGCTCATCGATCGACGCTTGGTACCGATAGGTATGCCCATGGTGTTGATCACGGCCAACGGCTTGGATAACAGTGGCGAGACAGGTAGACTGTTGTGTTGTCGCAGCTGACGAAACAGTGGAGAGCTAGCTGACTAGCTCGGGTGAACGGACTCATCCCAATCGTAGGCAGCGTTTTGGACGATCCATTAATGGATTCGCGGAGCTCCGCTAACCGTTCTTTTCGCGACCGAGACCAAGCCTGGTTGCTTCAGGGGCCCATATGAATGGGGGAGGGAAGCTACTGAAAGCACGTCCACGGTCTTCCGCTGCATTCGCCACTCATTTCTTCTAGGATAGACTTTTTGTGTGGCGCTTCGAAGAATGGGCACCATTGGATCTTCGCGATCCTCCATCTCAATCCTCGAGAGGTCGTTCAACTCCCGACGGACCTTATCGCGGGTATGGGCTGGTTCCCATTGCAATCGATGCGCCTCGTGTCTGGGACGGATCGGGCATAGTTCCGAAAACTTGGGAAAGAATGACTGGTTCAAGGGACCGAAGGTCAATGGGACTACCAAACAAATACCAAGAAATAATCTCTCGTACAAACGAACTAAAGCACACGTTCCTCCATCGTCAGAGATGGTCATTACAACCTGGTAGATTACTTGGAACAGCGTCTCAAGGAAGATTGTAACACATGGAGGGTATCGGTTACGTTTAGGTCTGGGAGACTAAGCTTTGGGCCCGGGAGATATATTTAGTTCGTCTTATCGGTGTCTGTTCTGCTGAAAACTGCTCGCCTGAGAGGATCCCACGCATGAAGAGCTCTAGTCTAAAAGAGACGGTCTTCAAGGGCCTAGTCCCGAGATGGGGGGATTGGACGTGAGTCGTGGTAGGAAACACCGTGGTATCGGGCAGTCGTGTTTTTAAAAACGTCGCCTGATAATAACACACCCATCGACCAGAGGGATCACGTAGCCCGCTGACATCAGACCCATTCTCGACCTTGACCGCCTTGTCCCGACGCACACCCACTAGCCTCGGCTGTTTTTATCCGTCAGTGAGTAACTTCATACACAGTTGGGGGGTGCGCACTTTCTCAAGTGGTCGTGGAGCCCGATCGGAGATCTGGGTTCGACGCTATCTTTGTTGACGTAGTGGGACAGTGTTTTAGCTGCAGGGCACGGGCATGGGTGATGGAACAGAAGCTTGCGAGTGAATTGTTTAGGATACCACTGAACCACGCTGATTGCACCTGGCTAGGGGTCCAAGGGCGTAACGAGTTTGAGATTTCCAACGGCTGTGGAGAGTCCACGAAGATAGAAAAATAGGGTGATGTTTCAGTTGGCGCGTTGCCGCTGTGGTCCCATCATGACAGTCAAGGTTGAGCATCCCTGGTTGACGCTGTTCGACTGCGGATCGCACAACAGCTGGGAGGAATGCGTCAAGCAGGGATCTCGACCTCGCAAGGACCAATCCATGTTGATACGAGATGGCACAAACATTCTCCGAAACAAACACATTCCGAATAGCTTCTGGATGAGATCATGATCAGAAATTTTCACCATTCAATCAGGGGAATGACGAAACCCCTGCGCGGGAGACTGAACCGTCCTTATCTCCGCTTGGTGGTTTCGTCATAACACAGATTGCAGAGGGAAGTGTCACCCCGAGGAATAAGACCAGTGGGGAGGCTCTCCACCTAACAGCCGGACAAGCGGAGGTGCAGCTTGGCATCCCAACGACCCACGGGCTGCGTTGGTGGCTTCGTGGGCACTTCGTCGACCCGGCGGGCAGTTATTCCAGGACGTTTCCGTCTGGGAATGTATAGTCATTATCTCTACATCCATGACGAAAGGTGACGTGTTTCCTTCCGACGGCCCAGGCAGTTGCGGGTTCTGTTGAATCGTTCCCATGAGTTGTTATAAACGCCCTAACAGACTGAAATTCAGTTGATGGGATAGATAGCGTAGCTCGCGCGGGGGAAAGGTTGATCGAACGCAGATACGGTATCTTTCCTGTCCACCTTGAACTTTATCGTGATGACGCCAGTAGCAAAGGTGATGGTGACCTCACGAAGTATGATTTTTACTGATACTCAGGATTTTTCAGTAACCCGGGGATATTTTAGAGTGTTTCGTCGACACTTATCCAACTTCTCCCGTCTCAAGAGCTTGTATTTCCTCGAACCTAAAAGTGGGTTGCCGATGTCAATGAGGAGATCGACGACAGGCTATCTGGGGTTTGGCGTGAGTACTTCTGTACTCGTGTTGAGTACCTTATACGGCGGCATGGGCCTAGGTCCCTTCCGGAGACAGAGGTCGCAGTGATCGCTTGAGAAAAAACGCACCAGGCCAGCGAAAGGGGAAGCCTGAGAGAGCAATGCAACCCTTGAGCCAGATTTGTGGGATCACCCGCCTTCC
>Ga0307517_10005855_pt1 | contig 18372 bp, 10 predicted proteins | sample 23_EM_MG_FD_194515 | JGI IMG/M metagenome (GOLD analysis project Ga0307517, IMG submission 194515) | Populus trichocarpa ectomycorrhiza microbial communities from riparian zone in the Pacific Northwest, United States - 23_EM | ecosystem: Host-associated > Plants > Roots > Unclassified | place... | reverse complement strand
GTCCGGCCCGGCCGGGGGAGTGGTCGGCATGGCACGCACCTCCGGGCAGGCCGGATACGACCGGGTCATCGGCTTCGACATGGGCGGCACCTCCACCGATGTCTCGCACTACGCAGGCGAGCTGGAGCGGGTCTACGGCACCCAGGTGGCCGGCGTGCGCATGCGCGCCCCCATGATGAACATCCACACCGTCGCCGCCGGCGGCGGCTCCGTCCTCCACTTCGACGGCCAGCGCTACCGGGTCGGCCCCGACTCCGCCGGCGCCGTCCCCGGGCCCGCCTGCTACCGGCGCGGCGGCCCGCTGACCGTCACCGACGCCAATGTCATGCTCGGCCGCGTCCAGCCCGCGCACTTCCCCGCCGTGTTCGGCCCCGGCGGCGACCAACCCCTCGACGCGCAGGCCGTACACGACGGATTCGCCCGCCTCGCGCAGGCCACCGGCGACCGCCGCAGCCCCGAGGAGGTCGCCGCCGGCTTCCTGGAGATCGCCGTCCTCAACATGGCCAACGCGGTCAAGAAGATCTCCGTCCAGCGCGGCTACGACATCACCCGCTACGCCCTCACCAGCTTCGGCGGCGCCGGCGGCCAGCACGCCTGCGCCGTCGCCGACGCCCTGTCCGTCGACACCGTCATCGTCCCGCCGCTGGCCGGCGTCCTGTCCGCGTACGGCATCGGGCTCGCCGACGCCACCGCGATGCGCGAGCGGTCCGTGGAGACCGAGCTCCGTGACGAGAACCTGCCGCTGGTGCGCGAGAGCGCCGCCGACCTCGCCGAGCAGGCCCGCGCCCAGCTCCACGACGACGGCGTCCCGGACGACACCGTCGAGACGGTCACCCGGGTCCATCTGCGCTACGCGGGCACCGACTCCAGCCTCCCCGTCGCGCCGGGCACCGCCGCCGCGATGCGAACGGCCTTCGAGGAGGCTCACCGGGCGCGCTACGCCTTCACCATGGACAAGCCGCTCGTCGTCGAGGCCGTATCGGTCGAAGCCGTCGGCGCGGCGGGCCCGCCCGCGCGGCACACCGTCGAACGCGTCCCGCGCAAGGGCGATTTCGCCCCCGTGGCCGACGTGCGCATGTTCGCCGAGGGCCGCCCGCAGCAGGCAGGCCTCTACCTGCGCGACGACCTGCGCACCGGCGACACCGTCAAAGGCCCCGCGATCATCGCCGAGTCCGATGCCACCACCGTCGTCGAGCCCGGCTGGCAGGCCGCGGCAGGCGAACACGGCCACCTGCTGCTCACCCGGATCCGGCCCCGTCCGAGCCGGACCGCGGTCGGCACGGACGTCGATCCGGTGCTGCTGGAGGTGTTCAACAACCTCTTCATGGCGGTGGCCGAGCAGATGGGCGTGCGCCTGGAGAACACCGCCCACTCCGTCAACATCAAGGAGCGGCTGGACTTCTCCTGCGCCCTCTTCGACGCCGAGGGCAACCTCATCGCCAACGCGCCCCACATCCCCGTCCACCTCGGCTCGATGGGCGAATCCATCAAGGAGGTGCTGCGCCGCAACGACGGCCGCCTGCGCCCCGGCGACGTCTACGCGATCAACGACCCGTACCACGGGGGCACCCACCTGCCCGATGTCACCGTCGTCAGCCCGGTCTTCGACGAGCGAGGGGAGCGGCTCCTCTTCCTCGTCGCCTCCCGCGGCCACCACGCCGAGATCGGCGGCCTCACCCCCGGCTCCATGCCCGCCTTCAGCCGCACGATCCACGAGGAAGGCGTCCTCTTCGACAACTGGCTCCTCGTCCGCGACGGCCGCATGCGCGAGGCGGAGACCCGCGCCCTCCTCACCGGCGCCGAGTATCCCTCCCGCGACCCCGAGTCCAACCTCGCGGACCTGCGCGCCCAGATCGCCGCCAACGAGAAGGGCATCAGCGAACTCGCCCGCATGACCGAGGAGTTCGGTCTCGACGTCGTCCACGCCTACATGCGGCACGTCCAGGACAACGCCGAGGAGTCCGTACGCCGCATCATCGCCACCCTCAGCGACGGCTCGTACGCCTACGAGACCGACAACGGCGCCGTCATCCGCGTCTCCGTGACGGTGAACCACGACACGCGCAGCGCGGTTCTCGACTTCACCGGCACCTCACCCCAGCAGGACGGCAACTTCAACGCCCCCCAGTCCGTGGTCATGGCCGCCGTCCTCTATGTCTTCCGCACCCTCGTCGCCGACGACATCCCCCTCAACTCCGGCTGCCTCAAACCCCTCGAAGTCCGCATCCCCGCCGGCTCCATGCTCGCCCCGGCCTTCCCCGCCGCGACCGTGGCCGGCAACGTCGAGACCTCCCAGGCCGTCACCGGCGCCCTGTACGCCGCCCTCGGCGTCCAGGCCGAAGGCTCCGGCACGATGAACAACGTCACCTTCGGCAACGCCCGCGTCCAGTACTACGAGACCGTCGCCAGCGGATCCGGCGCCGGGGACGGCTTCGACGGCGCCGACGCCGTCCAGACCCACATGACCAACTCCCGCCTCACCGACCCCGAAGTCCTCGAATGGCGCTACCCCGTCCGCGTCGACGGCTTCTCCATCCGCGACACCAGCGGCGGCCCCGGCCACTGGCGCGGCGGCCACGGCGTCGTCCGCCGCATCCGCTTCCTCGAACCCATGACCGTCGCCCTCCTGACCAGCCACCGCCGCGTCCCGCCCTACGGCATGGCCGGAGGCGGCCCCGGCGCCCTCGGCACGAACACCATCGAGCGCGCCGACGGCACGGTCACCTCGCTGCGCGGGTGCGACGCGGCCGAGGTCGGCCCCGGCGACGTACTGGTGGTGGCCACACCGGGCGGCGGGGGCTACGGGCCGCAGAACTAACCGCCCTACCTCCGCACCGGCACCGGCACGAACCGCACCGGCGTCCCCGGCGCCGCCTGGGCCGCCCCCGTCAGGTCCCGTCCCCGTACGACGCCGACCACCGGATAGCCGCCGGTGGTCGGATGGTCGGCCAGGAACACCACGGGCCGTCCGTCCGGCGGCACCTGGACGGCGCCCAGGACCATCCCCTCGCTGGGCAGTTCGTCATGCCGCGCCCGCTCCAGCGCCGGCCCGTCCGTGCGCAGGCCGATGCGGTTGCTGGCGGACGCCACCCGGTAGGCGCCGACGGCCAGCATGCGCAGGGCGGCTTTGGTGAACCAGTCGTCGCGGGGCCCGAGCAGCACGTGCAGCACCAGCTCGTCCGCCGGTCCCGGCGCCGGAGCCACATCGACCCGACCGGGCGCCCCGGCCGCCTCCCCCAGCGGCAGTACCGCCGCGTCGGCCAGCGGCGCCGGGCCCAGCCCGGACAGCAGGTCCGTCGACCGGCTGCCCAGCACCGGGTCCACGGCGACGCCCCCGCTGAACGCGACATAAGAGCGCACCCCGCGCACGGCGTGCCCCACCTCCACCACCGCACCGGCGGTGACCGTCACCGGCGCCGCCCAGGCGGCGGGCCGCCCGTCGACGGTCACCGCGCAGGGAGCCCCGGTCACCGCCACGGTCACCGCGCAACGGGCGCGTACCGCACAGCCGTTCAGCGTGGTCTCCAGGACGGCGGCCTCGATGCCGTTGCCCACCAGCCGGTTGGCCAGCGCGCTCGCCGGCCGGTCCAGTGCCCCGGAGCCCGGCACCCCCACGTGAGCGTGCCCGGGCCGCCCGAGATCCTGCACGGTCGTCAGGGCGCCCGCCCGTACGACCACCAGCGCACGATCCGTCACAGCGCACCGTCCGCCACGAACCGCACCGGCGTCCCCGGCGCCAGCAGCGCTGCCGGTTCCCTGGCCGGGTCCCACAGCACGGCGTCGGTCGTCCCGATGAGCTGCCAGCCGCCCGGCGACGAGCGCGGGTAGATCCCGGTGTACGCCCCGGCCAGCCCGACCGAGCCCGCCGGGACAGCGGTCCTCGGCGTGGCCATGCGCGGCACGGCGTACCGCTCGGGCAGGCCCGTCAGATAGCCGAAGCCGGGCGCGAAGCCGCAGAAGGCGACCCTGAACCGCGCCTGTGAGTGGATCCTGGCGACCTCCCCGGCCGTCACGCCCCACATCGCGGCCACCTCGGCCAGATCCGGCCCGTCGTACCGTACGGGGATCTCGACCGTCTCGCGCATGGCGGGCGGCATCGGCGGAATGTCCCACTGCGCAAGCAGCGTGGCGAAGCGGCGCGGCTCCGCCAGCCCGCACAGCAGCACGGTCCGGGCGGCCGGCACGATCTCCGTGACCCCCGGCAGCGTCCCCTCGGAACGCCGCCGCAGCAACTCGGCGTGCAGGGCCCCCGCTTCCTCGCCCGAGGCGCATTCGACGAGCAGAGCGTCCTCGCCGACCGGCAGCGGCCTCACGCGAAGGCCTCCACCCGCACGCCCGCCGCCTCCAGGCCCGACCGCACCCGGCGGGCGAGCCCGGCGGCGCCGGCGGTGTCGCCGTGCAGGCACAGCGACCTGGCCCTTATGGCGATCCGCTGCCCGCAGTGCGAGAGCACCTGCCCGGACCTGGCGATCCCGACCGACCGCTCGACCACGGCATCCGGGTCGGTGACCACCGCGCCCTCCTCCCGCCGGGACACCAGAGTCCCGGCGGCGGTGTACGCGCGGTCGGCGAACGCCTCCGCCACCACCGGCAGTCCGGCCTTCCCCGCGGCCTCGTGCAGCCGCGAGCCAGGCAGCCCGAGGACGGGCAGGTTCTCCCCGGCCAGCAGCACCCCCTCGACCACGGCGGCGGCCTGCTCCTCGTCGTGCACGGCGCGGTTGTACAGGGCGCCGTGCGGCTTCACATACGCCACGCGCGCCCCCGCCGCCCGGGCGAAGACCTCCAACGCGCCGATCTGGTACGCCACCTCCGCGGCCAGCTCGTCCGGCGGCACGTCCATCGACCGCCGCCCGAAACCGGCCAGATCCCGGTACGAGACCTGGGCGCCGATCGCCACACCGTGCTCCGCCGCGAGCGCGCAGACCCGGCGCATCGTCGCGGCATCCCCGGCGTGGAAACCACAGGCGACATTCGCGCTGGTCACGACCGCGAGCAGCGCCTCGTCGTCGGTCAGCCGCCAGCGGCCGAAGCCTTCGCCGAGATCGGCGTTGAGGTCGATGAGCGGCTCGGGCTCGGACATCAGGGTGAGGCTCCTTGCTTTCCTTGAGGTGCTTGCGCCGTGGTGAGGGAATCAGCCTGCCACGCGGTACTCCTCATCACGTACGTCGGTGATCAGCATCTGGCCGGGCGCGTGCGTGATCGCGAACGGCGGCCGCGAGGTCATCACGGCGGCCTGCAGGGTGACCCCGCAGGCCCAGAACATGGGCACGTCGCCGGGCTCGGGGTGGACCGGGTCGCCGAAGTCCGGGTGGGCGAGGGAGCGGATGCCCAGGGCGGCGGGGTCGCCGGTGTGGATGGGGCTGCCGTGGACGTCGGGCATGGTTCCGCTGACCCGGCGGGCGATGGCGACCAGGGTGTCGGGGACGGGGCGCATGGAGACGACGAGCGGCCCGCTGAGCCGTCCGGCGGGACGGCACTGACGATTCGTCACGTACATCGCGACGTTGCGGCCCTGCTCGGCGTGGCGCAGCGGGACCCCGGCATGCGCAAGGGCGGATTCGAAGGTGAAGCTGCACCCGATGAGGAGGGAGACCAGGTCGTCCCGCCAGTGGGCGGTCGCGTCGGTGGGCTCGTCGACCAGTTCGCCGTTCTCCCAGACGCGGTAGCGCGGGATGTCGGTGCGCAGGTCGGCGCCCGGGGCCAGGGGCGTGCTCCAGGAGCCGGGGCGGGTGACGTCGAGCACGGGACAGGGCTTGGGGTTGCGGCGGCAGAAGAGCAGCACCTCATCGGCCCAGTCGCCGGGCACGGAGATGAGGTTGGCCTGGGTGTAGCCCGGTGCCCATCCGGCGGTGGGGGTCGACAGGCCCGCGCGGAAGCGCTCGCGTGCCAGGCCGGGGCTCGTGGTCGCGGGCCGGTCGCTGACGGTCATGGTGTCCTTCCCTGTGCGCTGAGCTGAATGGATGCGTTGAACGTGCGGGGCGGTCAGACCAGTTCGCGGCCGCGGGTCTCCGGCAGCCCGAGCAGGGCGATGACGGCGATCCCGTAGCCGATGGCGCCGAACACCAGGGCCCCGCCGACGCCCCAGCTGCCGGCCATGAAGCCGACCAGGGCCGGGAAGAAGGCGCCGACACCGCGGCCCATGTTGTAGGTGAAGCCCTGTCCGGTGCCGCGCACGGCGGTCGGGTAGAGCTCGCTGAGGAAGGAGCCGAAGCCGCTGAAGATGGCCGACATGCAGAAGCCGAGCGGGAAACTCAGCGCGAGCAGAACGCCGTTGGCCCCGGCGGGCAGGTGGGTGAAGGCCAGGACGCAGGCGGCGGACAGGACCGCGAACAGGGCGATGGTCCTCTTGCGGCCCAGCCGGTCGGTGAGGAACCCACCGGTCAGATAGCCGCAGAACGCGCCCGAGATGAGGACGGTCAGATAGCCGCCGGTGCCGACCACCGTCAGCCCGCGCTCGGTCTTGAGATAGGCCGGGACCCAGGTGGCGAGGGTGTAGTAGCCGCCCTGCACACCGGTGGCCAGCAGCGCGGCGAAGAAGGTGGTCTTCGCGAGCCCGGGCTTGAAGATCTCGGCGAACGAGGCGAAGGGGTTCCCGCGCCGGCCGGTGAGCCGCTTGGCGGCGGCGTCGGGCGCGTCCTGGACGTTCTTGCGTACGTACAGCACGAGCAGCGCGGGCAGTGCGCCGGTCCAGAACATCACGCGCCAGGCGGTGGCGGGGTCGAGCAGCTCGAAGACCGTGGTGTTGACGACCACCGCGAAGGCCCAGCCGACCGCCCAGGAGCTCTGGACGAAGGCCAGCGTGCGCCCGCGGTGTTTGGCGGAGGCGTACTCGGCCACCAGGATCGCGCCGACCGCCCATTCGCCGCCGAAGCCCAGCCCCTGGAGACCGCGCAGGACCAGGAGCGACTCGTACGTGGGCGCGAAGCCGCACAGGACGGTGAAGAAGGCGTAGGTGGCGACTGTGATCATCAGCGCCTTGACGCGGCCGATGCGGTCGGCGAGCACGCCGGCGACGGCGCCGCCCACGGCGGAGACGACCAGGGTGACGGTGGCCAGCAGGCCGGTCTGGCCGGTGTTGAGCCCGAAGTACGCCGCGATGGCGACCATGCTCAGCGGCAGCGTGAAGAAATCGTATGAATCCAGCGCATAGCCGCCGAACGCGCCGCCGAAGGCGCGGCGGCCGCGCGGGCCGAGCGTGCGGAACCAGTCGAAGGGGCCGGGGTCTTCGCCGATGTCGCCGGCCGGGGACGTGGTGACGGGAGTCGTGCTCATGGGCACCTCGCAAGCGGTGGAGGGTGCGGCTCTGAGGATGACGGTGGAAGGTGGTACGAGCATCAAGGTAGGGATTGTTGAACGATCCGGCAATACCCATGTTGTTTCGTTCTCGTTTCTGCGATTGAATTCCGGACAACACGAAGCGGCGCGAAGACGCGAAGAGGGAAGCAGTGGGCGACAACGAGGACATGCTCGACAGGCTCCGGGAAGCCAGCTCGCGGCAGGAGCGCACCAGCGTCGCGGAGTGGGCCGCCGGTGTGCTGCGCGACGGCATCACCGAAGGACTCTTCCCGCCCGGCGAACGGCTTCCCGAGGACGCCCTCGGCGGGGTCATGAAGGTCTCCCGCAACACCCTGCGCGAGGCGTTCCGGCTGCTCACCCACGAGCGGCTGGTCGTCCACGAGCTCAACCGGGGGGTCTTCGTACGGGTCCTGGAGACCGAGGACCTCCGGGACATCTACCGGGTCCGCCGGCTCATCGAAGGCGCCGCCCTGCGCTCCCTCGGGCAGCCGCCCTACCCTCTGGAAGCCCTGGAACAGGCTGTCGCCGAGGGCCGCAAGGCCGCCCAGGAAGGGCGCTGGCGCGATGTCGGCACCGCCAACATCGGCTTCCACAAGGCGATCGTGGCCCTGGCCGGCAGCCCGCGCACCGATGAGCTGATGCGCAGCATTCTGGCCGAACTTCGACTGGTGTTCCACGTGATGGCCGATCCGCGCGCCTTCCACGAGCCCTACGTCGACCGCAACCAGGAGATACTGCGCACCCTCCAGGCGGACGACGCCCCCGGTGCGGCCCGGCTGCTGGCCGCCTACCTGGACGACTCGGAGCGCCAGCTCGTCCAGCGCTACGCGGGCCGGACCGGCGCACCCGGCTCACCCGGCTGACCTGTCCAAACGTGCCGTTTGGGCCGTTGTCGGTGCGACCGCATAACCTGTGCGTCGTGACCGTTACCGTCCCCCACCAGCACGGCAGCGCCGCCCGCCCCGCCCCCGGCCCGGCCGCCGACGAGGGCCTGGCCCGCCGCCTCAAGGCCCTGGCCTGCACCGCGCCGCTGCACGACCTCGACGCGCGCAAGGCCAACCTCGCGGGTGAGTACGGGGTGTACGCGATGGCCGAGGTCGCCCTCGCCGCCATCGACCTGGTCACACTCAACATGGACTTCGACACCGGCGCCGACCACGACCAGATAGTCCACCGCCTCCTCCCGCGCGTCGCCGCCCAGGCCCCGCGCCGCGACCCCGCCGAGCACGAGCGCGTAGCCCGCTGGGTCCTGGAGAACCTGATCAACGTCGGCAGCGTCGACCGCGGCTTCCGCGCCGTCTACGGCACCTTCGGCCCCGACGGCGCCTACGTCCGGCGCGACTACGACTTCAAGCTCATCGAGGAGGTGGCCGGCCCCGGCGGCAGCATCTACCTGCGCACCACCGACGAAGCCGTCAACGTCCTCGTCGGAGCCCTCGACACCGACGTCACCAGCGCCCAGATCGCCGCCGAGGTCAAGCTCGAAGTCCTGGTCGCCCGCGGCCGCCTCGCCGATGCCCAGCTCGCCGCCGAGCAGGCCCGCTACCGCACCGTCCAGTACGCCGAGACCCTGCGCCGGGCCCTGGAGGCCACCCGGCGCAACGTCCGGGCGGTCGACTGGCTGCGTACGGTCCCCGACATGATCGACGAGGCCCTCGATCATGTCGCCGACCGCTACCGGCACGAGAACGCGATCCTCACCAACATCCGCAAGGCCCGGGACGAGGCCGAGGAACCCGACAACAAGCGCCGCGCCGCCGAGCTCGTCGACATCGTCAAGGACTGCATCCGCCGCCACACCCAGCTCCAGTCCCGCCTCCTCGAAGCCGGCCCCCTCTTCCGCGCCGAACAGGACCGCCAGTCCTTCGCCGCGCCCCCGGCCAGGTCCGGCCTCGACCTCTACGGCCACCTCGTCGCCCCCGTCCTCCCGCTCCCCGTCGAGCACGCCACCCGCGTCACCGACGCCTTCTTCGCCCGCGGCACCGGCCTGCGCACCCCCGTCTCCGTCCGCCTAGCCGACCTCGTCGACGGCCTCCTCACCCCTCCCGTCGAGCGCGAACACCTCGGCGTCGCGATGCCCGAACCCGATCTCGTCGCCACACCCGACGACAGCCGCTTCAGTGACGAACAGCTCGACTCCGCCCTCGCACTGCTCGACCTCCCGCACGACGCCCCGCGCCGACTGTCCGGGCTGCTCGCCGAAGCCCGCCGCACGGACCCCGAACTGCCCTACCTGGTCGCCCTGCTGGCCGTGCACGCGGCGAGCCCGCCCGTCGGCACGGCCTACCGGCAGGGCGAGCAGCGGCTGCTGTTCGCCGTGGACGACGGGACGCAGCTTGACGACGTGGAGTTCGGCGGGGCCGACCTGATCGTCGGCACCGCGAGGCTGGACGCGGTCGGCATGGCCGCCGACCGCGCTCCAGCCCGTCCGGCGTTTGAGGACCGGGGGTCTGGGGGCGGAGCCCCCACCGCCCCCACCAACCGCAACCAGGAGCCACCCCAGTGACCGACCACCGCGAAGCGGAAGCCGCCCCGGCGCAGCCGGAAGCAGCCTCCCCCGGCGCCAGCGCCGGCGTTACCGCGGCCGACGCCGCAGACGCCGCCCGCCTCGTCTCCTTCGGCCTGCAGCCCAAGCTCCTCCCCGCCCGTGACGCGGAATACGCCGAGCTCATCCGCCGCCATCGCGAGGACCCCCCGTTCGCCCGCCTCGCCGACGCCGTCGCCGCAGGCCTCGGCCTCGTCGTCCTGGAGGTCTCGCCCCGCGCCGGCATGGCCGTGGCCGCGGCCGAGGACTCCGTCTTCGCGGTCCGCATGGGCGACTACTCACGGCGCGCGGCCTCCGACGCCGGCGACCGCTTCCTGCACGGCCTCGCGCACCTCGCCACCGCCGCCATGGCCTTCCCCCGCCCGGAGGATCTCGCCGACGACGGCTACATCGGCCGGATCACGGTCAACGGCGTCGACGCCTTCGTGCGGCAGGCCTGCCGCCGGCTGGAGGAGACGGCCGACGCCCAGGGCGAGAACACCGACCCGGCCAGCGACGCGCCCGGCCTTGAGGCCGCCTGGCGGGTGTACGTACGCCGCAGCGCGACCGGCGCGACCAAGGACGCCCGCCGCCTCGCGGGGTCGACGACGGGCATCGTCGGCAAGGCGGTGGCGTTCCTCGTTGACTCCGGCTTCCTGCAGCGCACCGGTGACGAGGCCGGAGGCACGTACCGGACCACCGCCCGCTACCAGTTGCAGGTCCGCGACATGGCGGGCAACGCCGCCATGGCCGAGCTGCTGGAGCTCGGCGTGGTCCCGGTCACCGACGGGTCCGCGACGCTGCTGCCACCTGACGACGCGGAGGCGACCGACCTCGTCGCCGACGCAGGCCTGCCCTTCCACTCCTAGAACGAATCACGAGAGCCGCCGCCATGTACGAGCTGTCCCGGGTCCGCCTCTACTCCATCGGGCCTGCCGGTGCGCGCTATGCCGACACCGTCCTGGACCTGCGCGGAGTCGGCGAGCTGGTGCCGCAACCCGCACCTGCGCAGGCCGAGTTCTTCGAGGACGAGCCGACCGGGCCGCCGCGCCGCCCGGCCCCGGCGGGCGTGCTGTTCCTGGAGAACGGCGGCGGCAAGTCCGTCCTGCTCAAGCTGATCTTCTCGGTCATGCTGCCCGGCCACCGCAACACGCTCGGCGGCGCGAGCTCCGGCGTGCTGCGCAAGTTCCTGCTGGCCGACGACTGCGGGCATGTCGCCCTGGAGTGGCAGCACACGGTCACCGGCGAGCTGGTCGTCGTCGGCAAGGTCAGCGAGTGGCGGGGCCGCCAGGTCTCGTCCGACCCGCGCAAGTTCGCCGAGGCCTGGTACTCCTTCCGCCCGGGGCCGGGGCTGAGCCTGGACTCCCTCCCGGTAGCCGAGTCCAGCGTGGTGCGGCCACCCGTCGAAGGCGCCTCCGGCGCGCGCGGCCGCCGCCGCACGATGAAGGGCTTTCGCGACGCGATCACCGATGCCGGGAAGTTCTACACCCACCTGGACGTGGTCTGGGAGGAGATCCACGACCGCTGGAACGAGCACCTCGGCGAGCTGGGCCTGGACCCCGAACTGTTCCGCTACCAGCGGGAGATGAACGCCGACGAGGGCGAGGCCGCCGGTCTCTTCGCGGTCAAGAAGGACTCCGACTTCACCGACCTGCTCCTGCGCGCGGTCACCGACACCCGGGACACCGACGGCCTCGCCGACCTCGTGCACGGCTTCGCCGGAAAGCTCGGCCGCCGCTCCGAGCTCACCGCCGAACGCGACTTCACCGCCGGCTCGCTCGAACTCCTCCAGCGCATCGTGGACACCGCCACCGCCCGCGAGCAGGCACGCGGCGTCCACACCCAGTCCGAACGCCGCACGCGCGCACTGGCCCGCAGACTGTCCGCCCGGGCCAAGGAGGAGCGCGGCCGCGCCACCGAGCTCGCCCAGAGCATGGCGACCGCCGCCCACGCCGTCACCGACGCCGAACAGGCCCGGGGCCGCAGCGCCCTGGTCGCCGCCGAGCTCGCCTACCGCCACGCCTCCCTCGCCCTGGCCGCCGCCGACAAGGGCGCCGCCGGGCTCAAGCGCGAGCTGGGCGACGCCCGCACCCTGCACTCCGCCTGGCAGGCCGCCGAGACCGTGCTGCGCCACCGCGCCGCCGCCGACCGCCTCGCCCGCGTCACCACCGCCATCCGCGACGCCGAGCGCGACGCCGCCCCGGCGCTGGCCGCCCGTACGAAGGCCGCCGGCGACCTCGTACGCGCCCTGCACGCGGCCGCCGACGACGCGGACGCGCAGGCCGACGCCGAGGAGGAGCGCTCGGCCGGGCTCCAGGAGCGGTCCGAGGCCGCCCACCGCGACGCGACCGCCGCCGCGACCGGCGCGCAGCGCGCCCGCAGCGAGGCCGGCCACCTCGGCCAGCGCCTGGCGGAGGTCGAGCAGGAGACCGCGGAGGCCGTACGGGCCGGCTGGCTCGACGACACCGCCCCCGACGCCGACCCGGCCCGCGCCGCCCTGGAGGCCTCCGACGCCGAGCGGGCCGCCACGGCCGCCGCCGAGACCGCCCGCGAAGCCGCCCGCCGCGCCTCCGACGCCGCCCGCGAGGCCGCCGACGAGGACTCGCGCGCACAGCTCGCCGCCGCCCGCGCGGCCGACGCCCTGGCCGCCGCGGAGGCCGCCCACTCGGCCGAGTCCGCGGTCGCCGAGGCGCTCGCGGCCGAGCCCCGGCTCGCCGAGCTGCTGAGCCACCCCGCGACCGAGCCCCTCGAACTCGACGCCGCCGCCGACCCGTTGCGCGAGCTGCTGGACGCGGCCGTCGTCTCCGCCGAGCGCCAGCTGTTCGAGCTGCGTACGTCTGCCGCCGACGACGCCCGCATCCTCGGCGCCCTCGGCGACGGCGGGCTGCTCCCGCCCGGCCCGGATGTGCTGGCCACCGTCGAGTACCTCGGCGAGCACGGCATCCCCGCCCTGCCCGGCTGGCGCTACCTCGCCCAGGCCGTGCCCCCCGCCGACCACGCCGCCGTGCTGGCCGCCCGCCCCGAACTGGTCGACGGCGTCGTGGTCACCGACCCGGGCACCCACGCCCGCGCCCGCGAAGTGCTCGCGCAGGCCGCGCTGCTGCCCCGCTCCACCGTGGCGGTCGGCACGGCGGCGGCGCTGCTGGCCCCGCCACCGGCGACCGACGCCGAGCGGGACGTCTTCCTCGTACCGCCGAACCCGGCCATGCACGACGAGCAGGCGGCCGACGGCGAACGCCAGGCCCTGCGAACCCGCGCCACCGCCCGCGAGGAGGAGATCCGCACCCTCGCCGCCCGGCTCACCCACGACCGCACCCTCGCCGCCCGCCTGGCCTCCTGGCGTACCGGCTGCCCGCCGGGCAGGCTCACCGAGCTGGCCGAAGCCGTGGACGCGGCCCGGGAGAGCGCCCGCACCGCGCGCGAGGAGCTCACCGCCGCCCGCGCGGCCCGCGCGGAGGCGGAGGAGACCTCGGCGGAGGCCGCGAAGGTCCGCGACGCCCGCCAGGAGAGCGCCCAGCAGGCCCGCCGCGCGGCCGACGCCCTCGCGGGCCTGGCCTTCCGGCTGCGTGAGCGCGCCAACTGGCAGCGCCGCACGCGGGAGCTGGCCGAGGACGCGGCGGAGTCCGAGACCCGCGCGGAGATGTGCCTTGCGATGGCGCGGGCCGCGGACGAGGACCGCCGCGCCGCCCAGCGCGGCGCCGACGACGCCCGGCGCACCGCGCGCGTGCTGCGCGCCGAGCGCTCCGAGATCGCGGGAGCGCCGGACGAGGCGGCCGACGGGGAGAACGACGCGCCCTCGGCCGAATCGCTGCCCGCTCTGCGCGAGGCGTACCGGGCCGCCTCCCAGCTCTACGAGAAGGTGGGCGTCGGCGCCGACCTGCGCGCGGAGCAGGCCCGCGCCGAGAGCTCCGAGAACTCGGCGCTGGCCGAACTGGAGCGCCTCAGCAACAAGGTCCGCACCCGCGCCGCCCAGCTCCTCCAGGGCCCCGACGGCGCCGACGGCCCGTCCCGGCAGGCCGCCGCCGCCCGGGCCGACCAGCTCGTGCAGACCATCGAGTCCCGCGCCTCCACCGCCAGTGAGCAACTGGGCCGCCTGCGCGGCGAGTCCGAGCGTCTCGCGCCTGCGGGCGGCGGGACGCACACCGATCTGCCCGAGGATCTGGTCCCGCGCGACGCAGAACACGCCCAGGAACTGCTGCGCGGCGCCAACACCGAACTCGCCACGCGCACCGACGCCTTGGAGCTGGCCCGCACTGAGCACGCGACCCTGGTCCGCGCCCACCGCTCCGCCGAGGACGCCGCCGGCGGCTTCGACGAACTGGCCGCCCTCCTGCGCGACCTGCTCCGCGACGGCCCACAGCACGGCGCGCAGGACGACGAGCAGGACCCGGAGCCGTACTCCGGCACCCTGGAGGAGGCCCGCACCGCCGCCGCCGAGGCCCGCCGGGGCCTGCGCGGCTGCGCCGCCGATCTGTCCGCCGCCGAGGCGCAGCTGCGCGAGGCCTCCGACATCCTCGTACGCCACGCCAACGCGGCCCGCTACGAGCAGGTGAGGACCCCCGCGCGGCAGCAGATCCGCGAACTGCCCGCCGCCGCGCTGCCCGAGCACGCCGCCGCCTGGTCGGCGGCCTTCGCGCCGCGCCTGCGCGTGCTGACCGACGAGCTGGAGCAGCTGGAGCGCAACCGCGACAGCATCGTCGACCGGCTGCGCGGCCTGGTCGAGTCCTCGCTCGCCACCCTGCGCTCCGCGCAGCGGCTGTCCCGGCTGCCCGAGGGACTGGGGGAGTGGTCGGGGCAGGAGTTCCTGCGGATCCGCTTCGAGGACCCGGACCATGCCACCCTCACCGAACGCCTCGGCGAGGTGATCGACGAGGCGACCCGCGCTGCCGTCCGCAAGAACTCCGACCTGCGCCGCGACGGCATGTCACTGCTGCTGGCAGGCGTTTCGGCCGCGTTGCAGCCCAAGGGCATCGCGGTCGAGATCCTCAAGCCGGACGCCGTGCTGCGCGCAGAGCGCGTCCCCGTCGGGCAGATGGGCGATGTGTTCTCCGGCGGCCAGCTGCTCACCGCCGCCATCGCGCTCTACTGCACGATGGCCGCCCTGCGCAGCAACGACCGGGGCCGCGACCGGCACCGCCACGCGGGCACGCTCTTCCTGGACAATCCGATCGGCCGGGCCAACGCCACGTATCTGCTGGAGCTGCAGCGCGCGGTGGCCGACGCGCTGGGCGTCCAGCTGATCTACACGACCGGCCTGTTCGATACCACCGCACTGGCCGAATTCCCGTTGGTCGTACGGCTGCGCAATGACGCGGACCTGCGCGCCGGCCTGAAGTACATCAGCGTCGAGGAGCACCTGCGGCCGGGTCTGCCCGTCCAGGACCCGGACAGCGAGCCGGTGCACGGCGAGATCACCGCGACCCGGATGTTCAAGCGCCCGGCCGAACAACCCGTGTGAGGCTTGGCGTGGCCGCGCGGCGGGCCTGCCGCCGTGCGCGCCGCCGCTCGCGGCGCAGGGCGCGCGCCGCGCTGCTGGGGCTGGAGACGACTCCGTTGCGCTGGTTCCACACCTGCCGGGTGATCCAGACATCCAGCACGGACCAGGTCGCGACCACGGTGCTGATCACGGTGAACAGCATCGCGGGCGCCGACAGCCACGAGTCGGCCACCGCCGCCAGCGTCGCCACCATCGCCCCGATCAGCGTGACCGATGCTATGAGTACTGCCCGGACGGCCGCATTCCGCACCGGATCGGGCATCCGGGGCCTGCCGACCGGTTCCTGGATCCACAGTCCGTGACGGCGGCGTGCCGCCGGAATGTCGCGATCCAGCGCATCCCCGACAAGATCACCGGGTTCGGGCGCGGACAGACGCGGTTCGGTGTCCATGAATACTGCTCCCTGCGGCATACCGATTTCGTACGATGCCGGACGGGTGATGCCCGACTCAATGTCGGCTGCCCGTTTTCGCACGATCCATTCCAGAGTCATTCCGGACGCATCGCGGCACGGTGGCCACGTTGACACCACGATCGGGGATCGCCGAAAGTTCCCGCCACAGTGCCATTTCGGCCAGCCGTGGCATTTCCGCATCCACCCGAAACGCATCGTCCCCGCACAACAGGGGCACAGAGACGTTCGAGTTGGTCACGGCGCAGTAGTAGGCTCGCGCCGTCGATTGACGATTGACGACGGAAAAAGACCACCCTTGAACGGGGTTGACGTTGGGGAGGCCATGCGCTTTCGCGGTACGACGATCCGGCGGAAGATCGTGGCGCTGCTGCTCATTCCGCTGCTGTCCCTCACCGCCCTCTGGGCCTTTGCCGCGACACTGACCGGCAGCCAGGTGTGGGGCATGCTCGGCATCACGCAGACCGTCGACAATCTCGCCCACCCCGTGGAGGACGCCATCGGGGCGGTGCAGGGGGAGCGCCGTGCCGCGCTGGTCTTCCTGGCCGATCCCCGTCGCTCCGACGCCCGGACCGCGCTGCTGAGCCGGGAGAGCACCACCGACAAGGCCGTCGACCTGCTGAACACCCAGGCCGCGTCGTCGGACAACCGGTCCAACCTGAGTTCGGAGTCCAAGCGCCGCCTCGACCTGGTCACCAAGGGCTTCGGGACGCTGGACGCCCTGCGCAGCAAGGTCGTCGACGGCACCATCGAGCGCATCGACGCCTACGAGGCGTACAACGCGACGGTCGATCCCGGCTACGGATTCCTCGCCTCGATCAACACGATGGAGAACATCGCCATCGACCGGCAGATCCGCGCCCTGACCAGCGTCGTGCAGGCCACCGAGGACATCAGCCGCGAGGACGCCCTGATGGCGGCCGCCATCACCGCCGGCCGAACCAGCCCGCAGGAACAGCTCGCCTTCACGTACGCCGTCGCCGAGCAGCGGGCCCACTACCGGGACAACCTCGACCGCCTCGGCGCCGAGGAGCGGTCCCTGTTCGACGACTTCTGGAACGGCACCGACGGCCAGGCGCTGAAGACCGCCGAGGACAAGGTGGTCGCGGCCGGCGCCGCCGGAGCGCCGCGCGCGGCCGACCGGGCCGCCTGGCAGAAGAGCGCCTCCACCGCGCTCACCGACCTCGACGAGATCGCCGACCAGGCCCGCGATGTGCAGAAGAACCGCGTCGAGCCGTACTCCATCCGCCTGATGGTCCAGGCCGGGGCCGCCGGCGGTCTCGGCCTGATCGCGGTCATCGCCACGGTCATCGTCTCCGTACGCATCGGCCGCGGCCTCATCCGCGACCTGTCCCGCCTGCGCAAGGACGCCCAGGAGGTCTCCGGCACCCGGCTGCCGCGCGTCATGCGCAGGCTCGCGGCCGGTGAGGAGGTGGACGTCGAGACCGAGGCGCCCCGCCTGGAGTACTCCCCGGACGAGGTCGGCCAGGTCGGCAAGGCGCTCAACACCCTGCAACGGGCGGCGGTCGAGGCCGCTGTGCGGCAGGCCGACATGCGCAAGGGCGTTTCCGAGGTCTTCGTCAACCTCGCCCGCCGCAGCCAGGTGCTGCTCCACCGTCAGCTCACCCTGCTGGACGCCATGGAACGGCGTACCGAGGACCCGCGCGAACTCGGCGACCTCTTCCGCCTGGACCACATGACCACGCGCATGCGGCGCCACGCCGAGGGCCTGGTCATCCTCTCAGGCGCCGTCCCGTCCCGGCAGTGGCGCAAGCCCGTCCAGCTCATGGACGTCGTGCGCGCGGCGGTCGCCGAGGTCGAGGACTACGAACGGGTCGAGGTGCGCAGGCTGCCCCGGCTCGCCGTCACCGGGCCCGCCGTCGCCGACCTCACCCACCTGATCGCCGAACTCATCGAGAACGCAACGGTGTTCTCGCCCCCGCACACCACCGTCCAGGTGCACGGCGAACCGGTCAGCAACGGCTTCGCCCTGGAGGTCGACGACCGCGGTCTCGGGCTGACCCCCGACGCCATGCTCGAAGCCAACCTCCGGCTCGCCGAGACCCCCGAGTTCGAGCTCTCCGACACCGACCGCCTCGGCCTGTTCGTGGTCAGCCGGCTCGCCCAGCGCCAGGGCGTACGCGTCTCCCTGCGCCCGTCCCCGTACGGCGGTACCACCGCCGTCGTCCTGGTCCCGTCGGCGCTGCTCGCCGAAGGCGCCGCGGACACCGGGGAGGTCCGCATCGGCGAACTGGAGCTGGCCAAGGCGCTGGGCGACATCACGGACGAGGACGAGGACGTCCGCAGCCGCACGACCGAGCACAGCTTCCGGCAGTGGGGCCTTACGCCGGACCGCGACGAACAGCACGAGCCTCCCCGGGAGCACCGCCGCCACGCGGCCCCGGCCCCGGCTCCCGTCGTGCAGCCGCAGCCCGCCCTGTCCGCCGGGACCTCCGGCGATCCGGACGAGCTCTCCGTACTGCCGCGACGGCGCCGACCCCCGGTGCTGGTCGCCGAGAACGGCCGCTCCCTGGCGGAGGTCCCGCGCCAGGCGTCCGGCCCCGCCGCCCTCGCCGGCCCGCCCTCCTCGGAGCCGGCCGCCCCCTCGGGCCCTGCGCCCCAGAGCCTGCCCCGCCGTGTCCG
>Ga0307517_10005854_pt1 | contig 18376 bp, 26 predicted proteins | sample 23_EM_MG_FD_194515 | JGI IMG/M metagenome (GOLD analysis project Ga0307517, IMG submission 194515) | Populus trichocarpa ectomycorrhiza microbial communities from riparian zone in the Pacific Northwest, United States - 23_EM | ecosystem: Host-associated > Plants > Roots > Unclassified | place... | reverse complement strand
ATATACCAACAGCTACACCGTGTGCTGGCCCAACTCCGATGCTTGATCTCTGTTTCATTGGGGTAAGTGGGGCTCTAATCCTTCCCGACCCTGGTAATTTGGAATGTTGGTCGACTCTCGAGCGAAACAAGTACCTTAGACACGGTCCGGAGACAATCAATATCCGCGACCCGGTGCAACGGACGAGGGTTTGTTCACGGTGTCACCTTACAGACAGTCATCCATTGAACTCAGAAGCGTGCTACAAGGTGCCGTTCCACTTTTTTCCCCTAGAACGGATAAAGTCCGCGGTAGTAGATCTTCCACCTCGTGAAGGTTCCCTCGCACCAGAAGAACACAAAGGGATTGATTCCCGGCAAAAGACATAGAATTGATATGGTAAGAACATGATTGGAAGAACATAGAGAACAGCGTCAAATGAAGTGCCCAAAGAATACAACAAGTCTAGGAGAGTTTAACGAACATCTATCAGATCCCAAGATTATTTAAACGCCACGGGCCTCGAGCCTCTCACGGAAGATCTTCTGGAAGAAGGGGACGTGATCGAAGTCCATGAGGGTGTAGTGCTGGCCGGGAACGTCAGTGAAGGTGGCACCATCTTCGCGACCTTCAACATCACGACGGCAGAAACCCTGCCAGGGCTTGAGTTGCTTGTTCAGCCAATCGGCCTTTGTTCCCTTGAGAGGGATGGCGTAGAAGACATCCAAGACCTCTGTAATAATTTGTGAATAACTTGAGGGAGTAGAGGCATTTACACCAAACACTCACCGACAGAGCCGTTAGGGACATACGATTTCCCGCACTCGATCAAGCTTCTTGCGATGCCGACCCAATGGTCGAGTTTAGGAATAGTCAGCTGCAACTCGTGCAACCTCTGAGGAGGGGCCATATCCCAGACCCTCTGGAGCTGCTCCTCCTTGGGCAACTTGCTAAAAGGTTCATCCAGCTCTTTGGCGTCCTCCTTGGTGACGAGGCCCAAGAAGTAGGACAAGTTCAACATCCCGCCGGTGTAAGTGATCTCGTGCATACGATCGGCGATGTGGGGAGGAATGTTGATCAGACCAACGAACTTCACTTCCTCGCCGCGAGATTCGATGACTTTGGCGACTTCGTAGGCAACGACACCACCATAGGAGTAACCCGCAAGGGCGTAGGGACCATGGGGTTGAACCTTTTGCATGGCATCGGCGTAGCAGCCAACCATCTCTTCCATGGAGGTAAAGACAGGTTGATCCTTATCGAAACCACGAGCACGGAACGCGTAGAAGGGGCGCTCTCCGTAGAAATACTTGGCCAAGTTGACGAAGATCAAAACTTCGCCGACACCGGGATGGACGAAGAAAATGGGGGTCTTGTCGCCGGTCGTCTGGAGAGGGACGATAGGATCGTAAATGTTGGTATCCGAGGCTGAAGGGTTGAGGACTTTGTCGACCAATGTAGAGAGCAGGTTGGGGGTTGGGTGCAACAGGATGCGAAGGATGGGGATTTCGTCAGGAAGCTCCATAGTCATCTCGACTTCACGCTTGAGCCTATAACACATGAAATGATCAGAAAAGCTCTCGCACACTTATTATTGCGAACCAACCTGATGACGTCAATGCTCGTTCCACCCATCTCGAAGAAGTTATCCTCTGCGGAAACGCTCCCAGCCTCCAAGCTAAAGATCCCCTCGAAGATGTTGCAAATCTTTTCCGCAATTGACCCTGCAGCGGCCTTGACGAACTTCTCATTACGGCCCAACTTCAACAGAGCCTCGACGCGGCTGAGATGTTGGTCGAACACACCCCCAGAGTATTGCTTGACCAACTTGGCACGGCTGAGCTTGCCAAGGGTGGACTTCTCCTTGGAGAGCTGCTCCACAGGGATGGGGATAATCTGGTGGGGGGCAAGGGTGACCATCTTGATGCAAACGTTCTTGATATAAGCATGAGCCTTCTGGAGGAGAGCAGCGAGTTGGAGGTCAGATTCCTTGGTTGCGTTGTCCGAGTAGAGATCGAAGCCGGGTGCGTAGAAGACGACGAAAGACTCAGTGTCTTGGTTGGCGGCACGGAAGGGAGCAACGACCAGGTAAGAGTCGGCGATCAGACCCTCGGCCTCTTTACCCTGAAGGTAGGTCTCGAGTTCCGGGATACCGTAAGAGACGCCGTGGACGATGATAGTATCCTTTATCCTTCCACTCAACCTCAACTCTCCATTCTCGATGATACCAAGGTCACCGGTCCTGAACCAGTCACCCTCAACGAAGCTTTCCTCGGTGGCGGTGGGGTTGTTGTAGTACTTGACGAACAACGTCGGGCCACGAAGCTGGAGTTCACCGGACTCTCCGTCTTGGAGGGGAGTGCAGCCATCCTCAGGAGAGACGATACGCATCTCCATACCACGGTTTCCGCGACCGAGTGGCAAGAACTCGTGGGGGGGAAGGTTCTTTCCAGGATCGGAGAGGGAGCACGGAATGCAGTCGTAGATGGAACCAGCGCTACAAATAGATCAGAATAATGAAAAACGGCCAAAACAAAAACTGCTAACCAAGTTTCGGTCATACCGAAGCCGGCGGACACCTCGATAGTGAGGTCATCGGCACCAGGAGCACGAACGGTGTTAAGGGCCTCGCAGAAGGCCTTGACGGTAGCGGTGACAACGGCCTCACCACCACTGTTGATCCTCTTGAGGGAGCTGAGGTCAAAGGAGCCCTGGAACTGAGAACCCTTGGCAGAGAGATCCTTGGCCAACTTGGAGATAAGGAAGTTGGGGGCGAACGTCATAGACACTTTCTATAAGGGATATGATGGACGGATCAGAACCTTGAGTCAAACGGCAAAATGGAGGGTCTTACATAATCGTCGATCAAGCGGAGGAAGACGACGGGCTCGGAGAGGATGGTGGCTGCGTCGACGTGAATCTGATTACATCCCTGCATGAGGGGAGTAAAGTGCATCTCGAGGGATCCGGCGACGTGATCAAAGGCGACCCCTTAATGTACAGTAAGCTCCCGCAAATTAATCACTCGAGATAATGGCAACCTACAGTTCATGATGGTCGACTCTGGGGTCAACTTGTAAGCCTCGGCCTTGGACGCACAGGCGGTCAGGATGGTGCGGTGGGTGTGAACGACGGCCTTGGAGAAGCCGGTGGATCCGGAAGTGAGGAAGAGAATAGCCTCAGAGTCGGGCTCGGCAGGAGCGAACTGGAAGTCCTTGGGGCATTCCTGAGCCTCAGCGGCCCTCTTGATATCATCGAACAACTTGATGTTCAAGCAGGTGGCACCGGCCTCGTTGAGCTGACCAGATCCGATCTGGTGGGTCAACCAGATGGGCTTGACCGAATCGGAAGTCAAGAGGGAGTTGAGGTGCTCAATGTGAGCCTTGCGGTGGTCGAGCTGGGCGGTGAGATTGGGGAGGAGACAAGGGACAAAGCCAGCGCAGAGAGCGGCCCAGACGGCCAGCATGTTGTCCTGATGGGAGGACAAATAGACAATGACGATGGGCTTCTTGCCGGTGGACGAGGCGCCAATGGTAGAAGAACCGAAGGCGGTCATGAACGAGTAGGCCATGGCCTTGACGGAGGCCTCGAGCCAGGCGACATCGTTGGCCTCGACGGAGGTGGGGGAGGTAACAAAGGTGAGCGACTTGTTTCCGTAGGTCTTGGCGGCCCACGTGAGCATCTCGGGGAGGGTGCTCAAGGTTGCTAGCGGGATCGACGTCAGCGGGAACGATCACAAGGGGACATGAACGGCGAAGAACACACGGGAGGGACGCCTGTTCTCTGAGTAAGAGAATGACGACGCCATAGATTTGATGCTGGCGATGGCACCTTTGCCAGACTGAGAGGAAACGGCGGTTGGAGCCATTATGAAGAACTGGAGTGGTGCGCAGGGGAGAAAGGGAGAAGAGGAGAGCGGTGGGGAGAGAGAAAGAGGGGGGTGGGCCGGTATTTATGCAAAGTCGAGCCCATTTCACAGAGACTGGGCCGCATCCCTTTCAAACAACCTGTTCCAAACCTGGAGGCGGGCTCAGAGAAGAAGAAGAAGGACCGAATCACGTGTTCACCACCTCTCCGATCCTCACGTCAGCTTCTGGGCCAGGGTGTGCTGTCATGGTCCAATATGCAACCATTCCTTGTCCTGTTCGCCCGCCGCACCCCCTCTCGTCCTCACAGCAACCAGCGGTGGGCGAAACAGCGAGTTTTGACTGAAATGCTTCGCAATAGTTGTCGAATCTGGCCTCGGCGTTGGGAGAAACGCCAAAACATTTTACCCTGAGTATGGGTCCGCGACATCCTCGGCGCCGCGACGGAGGCTGAGAAGATGGGGGCACTGTTGGCCGCTGAACAGTCTAGGGGCGCAATTAATTATCCCGTATCCATCATCGCGCAGGCCTAGTGCACACAGGCTCGGCGAAAACACTGAGTAGAGGTTCTGCGCCCTGAATTGCCAAACGGGGGTCCAACGGATGGCCTCCTGCTTCCCCGGTCGGCATAGTGTTCGACGTAATCGCACAGAGGGTCACGAAGATTTCGAGATACCGTTGCCGGTGAATACACAGCACTTCCATTGCGAGACATACAACTGAAACTACATCGATTCCAACCCGAGAGTGACGGAATGTGACATGACGGAATGCCCAGAGAATCGACAGAACGAACCCTGCCTAACGGCCACCACGAAGGCGAAGGACTGGAAGCACGCGGTCAGCGCCTAGACGGTTGCTCGGCTGCCGGGGCTGAACTCACCGAGATGAAGGGTCGATTCCTTCTGAATGTTGCTGTCACAGGGCATCAAATTAAATCAAAGGGCGGAAACACACGGCCCGCGACTCACTAATCAGAGAGCGTCCTCCCGTCCTCGAGCTGCTTCCCCGCGAAGATAAGGCGCTGCTGATCGGGGGGGATCCCCTCCTTGTCCTGGATCTTCGCCTTCACGTTGTCAATCGTGTCCGACGACTCCACCTCCAACGTGATGGTCTTGCCGGTCAGAGTCTTCACGAAGATCTGCATTCCACCACGAAGGCGAAGGACAAGGTGGAGCGTCGACTCCTTCTGGATATTGCTGTCCAGACGACGGTTAGTCTGTGCAGCGCAAGTGGGTCGACGCTGCTCTTACTAATCAGAGAGAGTCCTGCCATCCTCGAGCTGTTTTCCGGCAAAGATAAGACGTTGTTGATCGGGAGGGATGCCTTCCTTGTCCTGAATCTTCGCCTTCACGTTGTCGATTGTGTCCGAAGATTCGACCTCGAGGGTAATCGTCTTTCCGGTCAAGGTTTTCACAAATATCTGCATACCTCCACGAAGGCGGAGGACGAGATGGAGCGTGGACTCCTTCTGGATATTGCTACCAGGAACGTCGGCATCACAATGGGGTGGACATCGCGATATGGCTTACTAGTCGGAAAGAGTGCGCCCGTCTTCGAGCTGCTTGCCGGCGAAGATCAACCTCTGCTGATCGGGGGGAATACCCTCCTTGTCCTGAATCTTCGCCTTCACATTGTCGATAGTATCGGAAGACTCGACTTCAAGGGTGATCGTCTTGCCAGTCAGAGTCTTGACAAAGATCTGCATACCACCCCGGAGGCGCAGGACTTTGCGAACGTCAGTATTCCTAGGGGTCACAACGACATGGGCGAAACGGCTCACCAAGGTGGAGGGTGCTCTCCTTCTGGATGTTGCTACCAAGGCACTGTCAGGGTCTTGTCGTGCGGTGAAAGCGCAGCACTTACTAGTCGTTGAGAGTACGTCCATCCTCCAGTTGTTTACCAGCAAAGATAAGGCGCTGTTGGTCAGGGGGGATACTAATCCGGTGCAGTGAGTCTCAAAGGTCGCAAACTATGAGCATGGACGTACCCTTCCTTATCTTGGATCTTGGCTTTGACGTTATCAATGGTGTCGGAAGATTCGACCTCGAGGGTAATCGTCTTTCCGGTGAGGGTCTTGACAAAGATCTGCATGCTATATGACAGGTAATGGAAGTTGGTTATTGGGACCGTTGGGCACGAGCGGGTGGACATACGCTGATTGAAGAGTAAGTAGATGGTGGTTAAGGAGAGGAGTGCGCAGCAAGCCCGTTGGCCGATAAAGGCCAGCGCGCGATGATCACGTGGAGTTTCGGCGGACGCCGGGTCATGGCCGTGGAACAGCATGGAACGGCCTGCCATTTCAAGAAGCTCAACCGCGGCTATTTACCCCCTTCACGCCCAACCCCCTCACCTCACACCCCCATGTCTGTAAATCAGCGCGGCAGAATTGTCGCTCAAGTCGTGCATCCAGGAGTCGCTGTTGCGGAGCGAAAGCAGAAACGGCTATCCAACGCTCACCCTCACCCACCCGTACCTCAAGATATCATCGAGATTTCCTCAGACGAAGACGAAGTCCTCCGACCACCATCGAAGAGACCTCACACGAAACGCGGGCACCCACCATCCACCCACGAACCGGACTACAAAGCACGGTTATCTCAGAAAGACCGCGAGATCGAGAAGTTGAAGGAGGTACGCCACCGATGACCTGTATGTGACTGTCTCCACCTAATCTTATGTACAAAGAGGGAGAAAGAGCTGGAGCGGCTTGTTGCGATGCAGACGAAAGAAATAGAAGCAAATAAGTCTCAAGACGTTCCTGTGAGTCGAATCCCCGTCCTCTATCATCGCTCCCTGTTCATGTTCCCCAGAAAGTCGATGAGGTTGAGGAAGAACTTACTTGCGAAATTTGTGCAATGAGAATGTGGTTGCCCTACCGGTGAGTATTACCCACACTCCTCGAGTACGAGGGTCTCTGACAACGGTTTTAGGTTAACGGAATGTGGGCATGTTTTCTGTCTAGGCTGCTTATTGGACTGGTTCGATAGCATACACGTCCGGTTCCTTACCACCCACCCACAACACATCCCCCTCCCTCCACAATACAAGGCGATTCTTCGGCGACCGCTTGACCATCCTCAAGACGTTTACAGAGTATATATGTACATGGCCCATAACCCTGGCCCTCAGTACACGTGCCCCTCTTGTAGGGTTGCCGTCACCCGTAGGCCAGTCGAAGACTTCAAGGTTAAGGCGCTTGTTTCGTGGTTGGGTTCCGTCCAAGGGATCAAACCTCCCGCGTCAAGGATTCTGCCGGGCACGGGTGATACAGTATTTGATGGGTACTCTCTCTTATGATATGTTCTGCCTCCACACCGTTGTTTTGTTGCCACTTGCTGTTATTGTACTTGCATGTATTAGACTTAATTTGCATACGCTCTGAGTTTTTGTCGTCAATCCCATTACAAGCATTTATTACATTATCGAGATCCACAGTACGCACCACCGGACAAAGGCTTGAACGTCCAATTCCCGTCACGAGTCGATGTGTGCAGGAATGTAGAAGGTGAGAACACCCCCTGCGTCAGCAACATCCCCGATATAGACATACAGGATCACACAGTGCCCTTGGCAGATACCTATCGAGGGCCGAACATCAGAAGACTAACGCTCGCAACCATTCGAGGGAACCCACAGGCAATGGTCGTACTCGAAAGTACATGGCTGTTCAAGAATTTGACGAAACTCTTAATAGATATGAGTACACCGAAGAGGTGATCAGGGTCTGGCTTCTCAACGTCGCCATCCACGTCTGAATTCTGAGAAGCCCCATCTTGCGCTGCAGCTCACCGTCAGAACCGGTGTAATGGTACCAGCGATGTCGAAAACGTACCCATTTTCGGATTCGTGCAGCCAGACCACTGGGTGTCAACACTAACGCTTTCCGTCTGTACTGAGATCTGAAGTTTCCCCGCATTGTTACATCGAACCGCAATGACGTCGGAGAGTGGCCGGAGCCGTTCGACTATCGTACGCAGTTTCTGTAATGGGGGCAGCAAAATGTGAACCTGTCCCAACGAAGGTCATTTGGTGTTCAGTCTGTCCCTTGAACGAACACAGGACGAGGAAATCTCTTACGTCTGGCTCTGGACACATAGGCTCGGTCAACTTCTTGACATCGCTGGCTTTCATCACTTCAATGCGAACATCGTGGCCAACCCTGACCGTCCTCCCACTCGACATCGCCCCGGAGATATCAAAGCTGAGTACAGCCTGATCATTCTTCTTCGCCAATTTCATAACCGTTTCCGGAGTCGCGTCGAGAGACGCAGGGTTCCACGCGGACCTCAGCGCAAGCAACAACGCCTCGGGGGAGATCATAATAGTGATTTCGTTGTTTGAGTTGGATTGAATGCGGTAGTCCGAGAATAAGGATTGGACCTTGACCTGCCTGCAACCGTGGGTGTCGTTTCGTGTTGTCTGAAGGGGACGGTAAGCTACTCACGACCAGACCTGGACCCCACCTTCGCTCGCATCGTGGTTACAAATGATGTGCATATGCGACTCCGTGAACTTGATGATACATCTCTTCTGTAGCTTCTCTATGGCCTGTGTAATCTCTGCGGAATCAAGCGCGTCGGGAATCACGTTCTCTGAAATCGCGTTCAAAAACTCACTGAAGAAGTTGCCCACGTCCTCGACGTTTGCACGAAACCGCATTAGGCTTCGAGTCAGAGATGACCGACGCGGTAGAGGGCCGTCATGACTGATCCCGTGCCGCGGTACAGCCACAAACGCACCCCGCGACGCCAAAATCCGATCACTTTTGAATGATCTCAACCTTGAGCTTGAACTCTAACCATCAACCGCAGTACGCGGATCGAACCGAGGTGTGCTTTCGCGAGAACCGGGATGTTATCTCGTCGGAGATTTCGACAGAAGCTCCGGTGAAGTAGACTTCACCGAAGGCGAAAGTAATTTACGCCTCACTTCTCGGTCACCGTGGTCTTGGCTGGTTTATCTTGACTTGGTGCCTGCCAGCTTTCTGGTCTTCGCCTGCTTCCAAAACCAACAGCTTCGAAATTGTCCCTACGTTCAAGTTCTTAGTTCAAGTGCCTCAACCACTTCCCACCTCTATCCTCCCTGCACCATGCGACCTGGCGTTGCTGTCCTGTCCTTGTTCTCATACATTCTAGTCGCACTGGCCGCACTACACCGACGACCAACTTTGGCACACAGGGGAACTCATCTGGACCAACTTACGTTGCCCCTCTCGGACTATCTGAGCTGGTTCCTACCGGAGGTGACTCCTGATGATCTGAATCGGTCTGCATATGCCACTGGTTCCACCAAACCCATCATCGCACAGTAAATCTATCCAGATCTCCATAAAACAGCTTTTCTCACTACTTGCGTTCCCAGTATGATGGTGGGAAACACGTATCCCTACCAACTGAATGACTGGAAGAAAGGTAAATCGGTACCTCCAGTGACTCTTCTGGCTAACTTATCGTCGAGACATCAACCTGGCGTTGGCGCACGGCATCGATGGATTTGCTCTTAACATCGGGAGTGACGATTGGCAAGCAGCAAGGGTCGCGGACGCCTATACCGCAGCTCGAGGAACAAAGTTCCAGCTGTTCATTTCCTTTGACATGGCGTACCTTTTTTTCTCACTCCCGTTCCTATATCATCCTGCGATTGATAGCATTTTTCGCAGGGTCATCCCATGTGGGCTGCGTACAGACGCTGGGCGTATTCGGAAGTACGTTACAGACTATCAGGCACATCCGAATCAGATGAAGTTCAGTGGCCGTACCGTGGTCTCTACGTTTGCCGGAGAATCATGCAGGTTTGGCACCAACGATTTGAATCAGGGTTGGTCGGAGACCCTCAAGTCGGCAGACATGCCGCCGGTACTTCTGCTTGCTCCCTGAAGTTTGCTCACACCTCTGAGAACAACGTTTGTAGGTTTGGTTTATTCCCTCGTTCTTTGTTGATCCATCCGAATTCCCTCGGCTCCCCGTCATGGATGGGTACTTCAGTGTCAGTCCTCCCCGTATTCCTCGGTCGACGGGGCCCCGTGCTCACCTCGTGTAGTGGAACGCAGGGTGGCCCACCGCCAATGAGGAAGTCACATTTGAGACGGATAGGCGCGTGTTGAGCCAACTCGGCGGAAGAGGATACATGGCGCCATGCTCGCCTTGGTTCTTTACGGCAAGTTGACCTATACGGAATCCGAGTCACCGGAAGCGCCTGAGCCAAGCCAACTATTACAGCATTACGGGCCGGAGACGTACAACAAGAACTTCATGTATAAGGGAGACAACTGGCTATTCGTCAAGCGCTGGGAGCACCTGATCGCCAACCGCGCTCATGTGAACATGGTGGAAGTATTAACCTGGAGTGCGTCATTGAACAGCGATCTCGGCGCATTGTCACAGGACGCTCAGGCTCCGTTATCTAGACGACTACGGAGAGTCTCATTACATTGGCCCCATCGAAGGCGCACAACCGATGTCGGAGGCTTGGGTGAATGGGTTTGACCATCAAGGTACGTATTCAAATACTCCAAAGCCCTAGTCATGCGGGTTCACTCACGCGTGACGCCCGCACTAAAAGGTTGGCTTGACCTCCAACAGTATTACATTTCCGCTTTCAAGAGCGGCGTTTACCCTAGCATCCTTCGTGACAGGATCTTCCTATGGGCTCGTCTGTACCCCTCTCACGCGGACGCTCCGCAAGACGGCATCGGGAGGCCATCGGGATGGCAGCATGTCGGTCCCTCTGCCGGTCTCTCGCTCTGTCTCTCGGGGTCTGCTGACACAAGTCCGTTGCAGACCGAGGACTTTCTCTGGGCTTTGATCTTTTCAGCTGGTGGGAAGATCTCTGTCACGTTAAGGTGTGGCGATTACTCAGAAACGACTGAATTGTCTGGCACTGGTGCGTTCAAACTACGGATGCCGTTATCGGGCCCTGGCTGCCAAGTCTCGGCCACCCTACTCAGGGATGGCGCCCGTGTCGTCAGCAGCGTTCCCGACGGATTCGTCTTCTCCAATCACCCTACGTCATACAACTTTAACGCCTTCGTCGCATCCTCGCGCTAGTCGCAACACATGACACACACGTTCACAAGACCCTGGTTCTCGATTCAGTTCGCCTTCACACGCGTCGAGGCGATAGTACTCTGTATTCCAGGTCCAACAACGTACGTAGAGCAGGGGCAACCAACGCGACAGCAAACCCTAGATAAAGACGTAACTAGATACATGTGATAGTGATAATAAAGAAGGATTCATAGCCCAGTCATCTGTCAAATCTCCAGCCCAACCAGAACATAAGCCGGATCAACCTGGAACGGTGGTTTTGTGACAACGCTCCCGCCAACGTACATGAGTGAGTGCAAGAGGTCCCCGAGACCCTGAGCAGACTTTTCGAGAGCAATCACGAGGGCGCTGCAGTCGAGCTGTTCATCGGCGAGGTCCAAGAGGGCGACGATGCTGGAAAATGTCAATGATCAGAGAGCGTAGGGTATTCTGAAGTGGATGGGAACATACCTCTCCCGGAGGTTTACGTGCTGGGCGTTTTGTCCGTCAATGTACAGGGTCTTGGGCTTCTGGGGAAGTTCAAGGATGACGCCATCAAATACAGTGCCCAGGTTGGGCGAAGAAACAGAAACGCCTTGCGCATATGGCATGGCACTTAATGCGCTTCGTGGGAACAGCGTGGTAAGGAATTCGAGTGTTGCCTTGGAGTGCTTCGCACTTATGGCGGAAATTCCGCTCTCCCCACTGTCAGAGTCTTCAAGACTGTGTGGCGGGGTGACTAGCCCAGAGTTATTAGGCGTTTTGTGCACAATTTCTTGGGGGCCGATAGATGGGGGCGGCGGGCTGATGTTGAAGCGGGGGGGATAATCGGGGGAACCTTGTTCAGGCGGTGGTGTCGGAGGGTACTGGATAAGAGAAGAGCCGTAGGATGAAGTTTGAGAGGAAGAAAGGGAGGATTGGCTGGGGGTTGGAGAATGGATAATCGGCGCCGGACTGTCTGTCACCCAGTCCGACGACCCTCTGTCTGGAGGGCATTTCTGAGTAGGGACGTCAAAACCGCCACTGAGAAGGCGAAGGTGAGATGTCCTGAATTTTGATCACGAAAAGATTCCAATTTTACCTCGGGTCCTCCAGAGAAGGTAGTAGAGTAATAGTAGAGGTCTTCGTGGCCATGCCTGTGGCAAATGGCCACGACTCGAGGAGATGCGTCAACAGGGTATGCCCCATCTCCAACGGTTTGACGGCCGTTGCTGTTAGAGGGATGATTTAGGATCTGCAGACAACGGATATGAAGAAAACGACGCACGCGGGGCTAATACTAAACTGTTGATTGGGGGAATTGGTGATTATTAAATTCGACATTTGGTGCCAACTTCGTAGTTGATGGGGTCTATCGGATAGGCGAGCGGGTGAGTAGATGAGAGGAGGCCGGGAAAGGACCAGAACTGACGAATGTCCTTGAGGGGATAAGCTGTGTTTGCTCGTGCTTGCTGTGATGGTTCTGACGAAGAGAAGTCCGGCCGATTCCGGACGTCCGCGGGTGAGGTCCTCCAGTCTGTTTCCCACGCTCTCTCTTCCTCAACGTTGAGATTAGATCTGCACCAAACGATGACCAAGGAGAGGATAATCATCGTCGGCATAGGGTGCGAGTCCACCGTAACCCTCTGGGATACACATACCTACCACTTTTTTTTCTTCTAGAGGCGCAACTTGCACCGGAAAGACAACCCTGGCAAAGTACTTGCGAAAAATTCTTCCGGGGAGCACCCTCATCCACCAGGACGTACGTACGCGAGTCATTCCCGGTCCGGTCCGTGCGGCTTCTCACTTTTGTTGGCTATTTAGGATTTTTCTCCGGTCAGCACCGTTTTCCGCATCCCAACTACGGTCGTCTGGACTCTGAATTCAACAGCCACAAGCACTCGTCCCGTTCCACCCGGTGCACGGAGTCCAGGACTGGGACTCTCCAGCAGGAGGTATCCAGTGGGACCGGATGGTTTCCTTCTTGGACAAAGTCCGGGCCTCTAGTGGAGATATACCCCCGGACCATTACTCGCATGACCACCTGAACAAGCAAACGGAAGTCCCCGTCAGCCCGCCCGTGATCGAGAGGTGGACGGAAGAGTTTCGAAGGATCAAGGAGGAAAGGGAGAGAGAAGGGGAGAGGGTTGTTTGGGTGCTGCTCGACGGCTTCCTGTTATACTGGCACCGGGTAATGTCATTTTGTTGAAAGCCGCGAAATGACCGTATTCTGACGCTCTGCATAGGCTGTCGTCGATCAGATTGATGTCCGCGTGCTTCTCAGAGCACCTCACGACGTGCTGCGACAGCGGAGGCACGAGCGGAACGGATACCATACTGCGGGTGAGGTCCTCCCGTACATTCCCCGGATGTCAACTAACGTCTTCCCTCTCCCTGCCCTCTCCGCATCATTCCCGCAACCTTCCGTTCCTCCGTGGAGTTCAATCTGATCCAGAGGGTCAACTGTGGCGGGATCCACCGAATTACTGGGAGCAGATCGTCTGGCCGGCTTATACAGAGGCTCACAAGCTCATCTTCGAGAACGGGGATTGGGAAAGTGGCGCCTCCAGCGGCAACGTCGAAGACCTCCTAATCATAGATGAGCTGGAGGCCGGGATGACTCGCGCGGTCAATGAGGTGTGTGAGAAGATCAAGCATGTTGTGTATTCCACATAAGCGTACAATACCAGTGGCCAGGGTTAAGGCTCACTTATATCTACTTACGCATAGAACGTATTCATAGAAACGACCGAGTTTTGTAAGAACGTCAATACATATAGCAGGAGTATCGTGGTCTAGGGATCCGGATTTGGGACAAAACCCTTCAGCTTCCACATCGAATCCAGAGTCTCAAGCTATATACACGGGAAGGGTCAATCACCACGAAAAACAATCTCGGTGGACATCGACACAGACCAGTTTGATAAACCCTTCTTCCCGTATCACCTGGGCGACCACAGCCTCTAACTGTGGCTTACTCAGGTCGTACAGGGTTGGAGATCGCATCAGGCTCTCAAGAAACGCGTCAGGTTGTGTATTCGGAGGTTGCGCACTAGGCTGGCGAGTTAACTGAGGAGTGATTGGAGCAGTAGGAGGAAGCATCTGAGAAGAAGAAGGAATCGGGGTACTGGGAAGAAACACCTGTGAAGAGGGAGGGAAGAATCTGGGGATTGATGGCTGAGAGGATATATCATTCTGTGACGGTGTAGGAGGTGGTATGAACGAGGACGCAAACATTTGGTCAAAGGTCGCCAGTGGTGCTGGGTGGTTGTAAACGGGGGGAAAAGCTTCAGGAGGGGGGTCCGAATTTCCAGATGGCAATGTATGCGAGTCGTCCGAGCCAGCAGAGATAATAGAACTGGGACCAGTTTGCCGGGTCTGTATGCCGGCCGCTTTTTTCGGCTGGGTAATTGTGGGCTTTTGTGTTTTCTTGGGTGTGGGACGGGGTCGAGAACTGGGAGCCGGGGTCAGCGAAGCCTGGGGTTGGCCACGATTTGCTCGGGGAACCCTGTCAGTCGCGGTGCACGGACAAACAGTAGACACAAGCTTGATAAACTGGGACGCGGCTTCAGTGGTTGTGAAGTCCATCTGGAAGCGGCGATAGGCCTGGCTCGATCCGCGTTAGTAGTGGAGGCTCAGCGTAGGGGGCAAGTTTACCGGTGAAGAGCCAGGGGGTGTTGGACGAGGGTAAAGGTACCGAAAGCCAACCAAAGAACCGCAATACACTGCTTTTAACGGTAGGCCCTGAGTCAGCTGCACCTGTAGCGACGTGCTTGGATCAGTCGAAAACGATAGCAAGTCCATATCCTCCTGAAAAGTATGCAGCCTGTCGGATTACTGGTCACGAGCAACAGAGATGTGTCCTACGAAGACGAATTCGCGCTGGTCTACCTCCATCGCGTCTCCTTCCGCGTTCATGTTCCACAAGACGCGTAACCTGAAGGATTCGAGGCGGTCTCCAGCCTCGGACCGCCTCACATCCAGAATGACTTTCAGGACAGGATTCGAAAAGTGTTGCCATTCTCCGTCTGGATTCTGCGAACCCGTCCGATTTGTCGAGTATGCCCTGGAATATTTCGAGATGAGCTGTGTTGTGGTCGTGATCGTAGAACGAGACATGTGTGTATCCGGATCACCGTCGTTTCGGATCACCATACCCGCACCCGCCACGTCCCCCCAATGGCAACTAACTGTTAACGATCATGCTGGCGTGTACCTTCAAAGGTTGGACACACTCCTGGACGTGTCAAACCGCCGACTACACGTGTCCCGATGTCCGAGTTCAATGAGACTGAATGCCCGAGTCAATACGTGGATAAAAGCGATCCGCTCGCCCGGCTAGGACTATTTACGCAGTCGGCCTTATTACAATCCAGTAATGCGCCTCCTCATCGTCTTTCTCATCTTTCTCTCATATCTCAGACTTGCGGTGGCCTTTTCTCCCCTGGACCCTGAAGTAGGTGGATGCTGCTCAGCCGTACACGATACTCGAGTCAAACCTCTCCCAGGACTTTGATGACGACCTTGGGTTCCCGCGAAGCTCTCGAACACGCGTCGGACTCATGCTACCGATAAATCCATATGTCTCCAACGTGAGATTAACGCTATGTGGCACTCCCGAGGAACAGGAACAATCGAAACTATTAATCGCCGAACTTATGACGAACGAGGTTGCTGCAGCAAAGACACAAGCATTCGGCATCCAATACTTCTGCTCTTACAACAACGAGAAAGAATGCAAATGTGATGATTTGCTGGGCCCGTTCGTCGAACTTATCGATCGCGGTGCGGGCTATTTGAAGGCCTTGAAAGGTGTCAAGTGGGTACTATGTCGCGTTGTTCCCGATTCGGGGCTCTGATAAGGAGGGTTAGGTGGCACTCCAGATTCGGTGTGCACCCACCATTGTTGGCCTCACTGGAAGAACATTTCCCGAACCTGGAACTCAACATGGAGATGTCATGTGGCAACCCTTGCAAGCTTCGATCGTCTCCCCTCATGCATTCTTTACATGTCTATTTCGATCCAAGCGAATTGGATACTACCAAGACCAGCCCACTGCTGACTCACATCCAAACGCAGATCATGGACTCACCCAACCTCGTGGAGTTGTCGATGAAGATCGGTTCCTTGGGTTGCGTTATATACGACGTTGACCCCAAGTTCGCTCGGTTGAAGAGAAAACGCTTCCCGCCGCTTGAAAAGCTAATCCTCGAGGCGTTCCCTCTTACCGTTGAAAATGTCGACTATTGGATGGAGAATATGGATTGGTCTCAAATGGGGGACTTTGATCTTCGCGCCATTGACGAACCAACCTACTTCCTGAACGAGAGCATGAAGCTCGTAGGTAGTTTCCCGCAACTGAAATCGTTGCACATGGAACTCCCCTGGTTCGGCGAAACGAGGGACGTACAGGAATTCAAGGATACCCTCCGTTACTTCTTGGAAGTACCGCGAGATCCGGGATTCTCGGAGATCAGCCTGGAAGGAGGCTACCAGTTATACCTGCAGACAATTTTGAATAGGCACGGAGAGACTCTGAAGAAGCTGCGGTTGCATGACCCAGAACGATCATACGAACCACAGAGAGAGATGCTCTCCGACCTGGAACTAACCGATCTCGGCCTACAAGCACCCAACCTCGAGGAGATTTCGGTCGACATAAACCCCACTGGTAACGGCTCCCTGGTCAGTCCTTCCGCCCGTTGTCAGACGGTCATCGTATGCTCAGGTATTGTCCGTGATAGCCAATGGGATTTGTGGAGACACTCCTGTCCGAGACTGCGTTCCCATCCCTGAGGACGATCGAGCTCTTTGGGTGCTTGGGGGTCTCGGACCAGACTTTAGTGTCACGTTGGTCCCATGTTCCAACGGACCAACGTCCTCTCATTTCTAAACTCACCTCTCGTCCTTCGATTAATCGGGTTCAGATCCACGTAGGGGAAAACAGGAGATTGGGAGGGGGATATCCGGCGGATTGGGTACTCTGGGAACAAGACAACCGAGAGCTGGTACGACCGTTCGACCATCCCTAGTTCTTGTACTAATTTTTGACTCACAGTGGATTGCAGAGAGGGACGCGTCCGGAGAGGTGGTTGTGAGAGTTTCGAGGGGGGTACTAGGACACCATCACTTTTCCCCCGGCGGACGACAGAAGTCTTCAAATCTGTACTCGTGTTTACGTCTCAGGGCGCAGTGCGACTCCAGCGAAATATAGGTTCTATCCCAGCTAGCTGAATTCTTACCATGCTGAGGGTCTTATAACAAGAGGAACATTTTCACAGTTGCGGGTCGCAGTCGCTCGTTTGCGTGGGGGGCGATATCGATATCGATCGATCATGGGGATTACACCTTGGTTGCTCATCATCAGGTACTGACTTACGAGAGTGAGGTGACTAGTCAGGCACACCAGGAAACTAAGCCGATTGTTCCGCTGTCGAGCACCAACAGGCGGGGACGAGGAGTGGACTGTATGGGCTTAGCGCGAGCCCTTCCGCTCAAACCTAGCACGACGCGCGCCTGCTGCGATCTCGTCAACATCTGCCACTCACACTGCGGAATGCCCAGCGTTACGTGTAGAGCCCACTCAGGCTGGGTTTGGAGAGGGTTTTCTCGGCCTGTTCTTGGTCTGAACCCCAGAGCAATCATCCTTCCCACATGGAGCACCACCGTTATCGCAGCCGCCGCCTTTTCAGGCCAGGTGTGCTGCTAATGATCATCTTGCGATTTCTTCCGCGACCGCTCGACGGGGGGGGGGTTTATTTTCTCACATCCTGTCTACTAGCGTGCGTTTGCGGCGACGCCAGTGGCGCGACGCACAAAACTGTCCAACATTATTCATCGCGTTTGACTCTTTTTTTTCCTCCTCGACCACTTTGCCCATGCTATTCCTCTTCCTCCCGGCTCTCTCCCTCACTCCTCGTCCCGCATCCGCGCAACCCGTCGAACCGAGCACGAGCACGAGCAATGGGGTTCCCACTGTAACGAGCAGCACACCAGACAGCAATTTAGACGCCGTAAAGCTTGGCAGCACGATTGGAGGTGAGGGAGTGTTCTGCTCGAATTGCGTTGAATGTTCAACGTTCAGGGCCTTACCTTCATATCCAAATTAGGCGCCTCTGTGGCAGCCATAGCGGTGGTCGCTGTCGCACTGGCATTTGTGATGCTTCGCCGATCACGAAGACAGAACTACCTGTACTACAACAAAGAACTGGGAGAGATCGTGCCGTCCCTTTCATATCGGAAGCAGGACGTCGATGCTGAGACGGTCTCCGTGGATAGCTTCGAGTTCGATGTGAGGGTTTGGATGTTTACCCATCTGCCGGAATAATGCAGTATCTAACCGGTTTGGTGATCGGGTCACATTCCAGCCACAGCTCCCTGTCCCCGCCTTGCTGCCTACTGCCTCCCATAAAACCGATGTAGTACCGATAATGCGCGAAACACACTTCATGGAACCACCTATTTACCCCCTCCCAACCTCGGCTCAAGCTCAACCACCCTCACCGGATCGGTCATCACCA
>Ga0307517_10005853_pt1 | contig 18385 bp, 20 predicted proteins | sample 23_EM_MG_FD_194515 | JGI IMG/M metagenome (GOLD analysis project Ga0307517, IMG submission 194515) | Populus trichocarpa ectomycorrhiza microbial communities from riparian zone in the Pacific Northwest, United States - 23_EM | ecosystem: Host-associated > Plants > Roots > Unclassified | place... | reverse complement strand
TTCCAATTAAGGATACAGCGGATTCAAAATTCTCGCCTTTTCGTTCACTGAGGCGGTGAGTCCTAGGGACTTTGAGGAACAGTACCTGATCCGAAGCGGTGTCCACAGCAGACTTTAGAATAACTGTGGTACCGAAGATACGGTTTTCTGATGCATTTAGTTGGCTGTTGAGATGAGTAAGTCCGCGAACCAGGCTCAGCTCCTATTTTCAGAGTGAAATTTGGTGGCTAGATGCTTAATTTGTACACATGTTTTGTTGCTGGAATATTTACGAAACGCAAAGACTCGTGGTCATGAACTCTGTTTTCTGAACAGTCCTTTATCGCCAAAATCATCTCGACAATGACGCCCCAGGACTTATTCGTCAATGTCTTGTAGCTGCCGAAAACTGCTCATGTTGTACGAATCGAGAGCTATACCGGCGGGGACTGGAAAATCTGTCCTGATCTGATGTTGTAAAAGCCACGAACTCTTGGACTGGGAAAGACGTCTGACCAAGAAAAGGCACGCAGGGGTGGATCGAATGGTCATTTTCTCAAAATATTCTTACATATTAGGGCGCAAGGTACTGACTTTCTAGGCCTAGTTGACATGTGGAACCTTTTAGTCAAATTTTTCACAATTGCCCAAACGGGAGTGGTGCGCCTTCTCCTCGATTGACGATCACATCTTTCACAAATGTGGACTTACTTTGTTGCAAGGGCAAGGATTGCTGCGGGACTGATGATGTGGGTAGGACTCGGAATAAATTGGACGAGCATATACTAGTTCCATAGAGGCCCGCGACGGAAAAGGAGACATGATGAGAAGCAAGCGTCCAATGATCTCATGGAGACCTCATAAGATGTGGACTGTACTGATGGATCAAGGGGTGGATCATCGCAAAGAAAGGCGCACCTTCGTAGCCCTTGGCAGGCGGAATGAAAATGGATGACAGGGCCTAGCTCTTATCACCTGCGACAATTTATCGCTTCATCTTGCCCGGCTTGAGTGATACTGGTTTGAGGTCCAAAGGAATTCTATTAAACGTATAGATCTTACATTCCAGCAAGAATAGATTAGCAAGAATTCGATTAAGTAGAAATTTTTCTCACTTTCCCCCCAAATTGCCAGCTCCATCTCTTCAGCCATACGTAGCGTAGCCGAAAATCCAAGCCACGCAAGTGGTCGCAAGGCATTGTTCGCCAAGGGGATACGGAGAAGTTGACATGGTCTCGAGCTTAAACCGGCAGTTACGACTCCATCAAAGTGAGGCCTCTAGAAGTAAAGTGGGCTATTCAGATCCATTCCACATGCTATAATTGTGTCCTGGAAGAGCGAAGGTGAACGGATTCTGAACAAGGGCTTTCCAGTCGGAACGGTTTCCGTGCAAAATCTATGAGGCACAGCCAATCAAGAGCGACAAGTCGAAAAAAGTAGAGATAGAACACACTTATTCCATAACGATTGCTTCGTAGAACGATGTGCACAGCTTCCGAAGAGGAAAAATGCTTGTGACCCAGAGTGATTTTTGTGATTCTTTGAAAAGGTTGTATTTGTTTGCACCCAAGTCGAACTGCCCCAGTGCCTGACACCGCAATTCATGCAATTGAACCGTGCAGGAACGTTACTGGCACAGTTTTTTCTGTCCACAGGAAGAAAATTAACCTTGACAGCAACATTTTAATACTTGAGTCTGAACAAGATGTAAATGGTGTGTTTGAGCCATTTTTTTTAACATATAAGCCATAAGGCTGAGCAGCAACCCGGAGGCAGCACAAGACGAATTGCTGATATAAAGGATGGCACAAATTCGAGTCTTAGATCCTGCATGAAATAGCCCAGGTAACTTCTTCAGCAGCTGAACCAGAATAAAATTATTCACCTGTTTGCATTACAAAATCCTGTGTCGACAAAACGACAGCTGGTTCGGTCTGATCTGCAACTGAAAATGAACTGGCTGTGTCAGGGCACAACCTTCCGTCTTCGGGTTCGTTAAGGGTATATATACAAAAAAAAAGAGGGACCACTGACTCAGAACACATACGATCCCCACCACCAACATGTCCCTATTCTCAAAGATTTTGAGCTGGAGAACCTCCACGGCTACAACCGACCCAGAGCAAAGTCCCTCTCGTACAACTGCGACCGATCCTTCTCTCGAGCCTAGCGCGCCAGAGAACCCCACTGCGACATCGCCCGCCACATCGATACCCACAACGCCATCACCAATGTTAACACAGGCTATACCAGCAATGAATGTCGGTCTGAGGCCGTCAGCCTTTATAACTCCACCTGCTTGGGCAAGACCCGTTCATACGGCCATTGTCGAACGGTTCCACAGTCGTGTGAGGGATTTCTATCAGACAGGAATAAACATAGGTGGGTATGAGGGGTTCTCGTCAAATACATGGCTGATACCCTGCCTAGCTCGCTTTGTTCTTGGTTCGGTGATCGACCTTGCACCTCAGAGGGAGGAAGCCAACGAGGAGAACGGCGTCGACGCACCACCACAAGGTACACGAAACAGCTCTCGACATCGTTGGCTTTGGGTCTCGCTCGTTGCAGTTGTCGGAGTCATGGCATTGGCAACAATGATGGTGCTACAGAATCACACCTTCTATCGCGAGTTGCTCGAGATGGTTCGGCGGATAGCTTAGAATATTGGGTTATTCTTCTTCTTTCTCTTGAAGACAATCTTGTATACATAACCAAGAATATTAGTCGTAAGACACAGCCACGAAGGTGTGAAAGCTGTCAGAGGGCTGTAATTCGGCTTGTTGTCATTCCGGCCATAACTTGAAGAAGGAGAATGATGGAATAACGTGCGTCGTCCCATGTTTCAAGAGACCATCTGTTGAATTTGATTCAATGATACTAACCCAGATTATTAAATAAAATCATACTCTGTGTGGCCGCCCATATCGGTGAAGCTTGTAGAACTGTACCGAGGCTTGGCACGGGTGGGATCCGGGTCTTTGGTATGAAAGAGGAAATACCGTCGTACGCCGTACGCCGCCAGTCTCTCTGTTGAAAGAAAGGCTCAGCCACCTCTGCGAAAGTCTGGAGCGAAAGTCTGGAATCAACAGAGTTCGTTATATGGATGCGTAAGGAGCTGGCCACCGCTCCTTGCCAACAAGTATCGTGATGTGTCGACCGAGCCGCAGTTCTCAGTTCTGGACGAAACAGGGCACGCGAATCCAAGACTCCAATTGAAGCGTGACGGACAGCAGACTGCCAGGTATCACAGCTGTACAAGGCCGTGTAAATCGAAGTCATGGCCGATAATCCAACGCGATTTCCCACTGGCAGTTGAAGTGAACCATCCATTAAGGTTGACCTTGATATTAGGAAACTGTGTTCGTCCTCGCCTCTCAGGCCTCAGGCGTCAAGCTTCAAGCCTCATGGCGAGCTTGTAAACGCCGAGAAAAAAGAATGACTAGAAAATTTATAAGTTCATTTTCTCCCTGCGGGAATAATGCTTACATTCCGTGCAGAAGAATGAATCGTTTGGTACGGTGGGTACATAGTGGTTGAGGTGAAAGGAAAAAAAAGGGCATGAACTCCGACGAATTATACCGTACTGCCACTCTGAGTCAAACTCCAACTTGCACAGACACGCGTCGAGGTCCTCGTTCTGTTCTTTAAATTACGGGATCCTTGAGGCTTAGTTGCAGTGCACCTCTGTGCATCGGATAACTTGAAAGCTCAATAACTCTAAAAATTTGCTCGGCTGGTATCATGTCATGTTGCGAGGCTGCAACGGTGATGTGGTGTCCCATGACTCAAACTTCGTAGGACGGACCAATGGATTTGCCTCGTGCCTTCCTGTGTCCGTCCGTTCAACTACCAAGTTCGCCGCCATCTAGGACACATGTTGAAATACTTTAAGGAGTACGGAGGCCCACAATAATTCAGGGCTGAGGGTCCGAATGCTTTCTTTGTCACAATCATCGTTTATCCTCCTTGTTCTTTGACAACTGTGCTCTGTTAGGACGTATCTCATTGCGGTGATATAGCTCGGGGTCTCTCGGAAACTAGCTCCTCCGACAAATGCCACCCACGAAGTTGCATTCATCGTATGCTTACCTCGAGCAGCCTTCGGAACAATGGAAATGGGCTAAATGGATGTAGAAGGATGCAAATCCCTGCGAAGTTCCATCTCTCATTTTCGTTCGCATCACCTTTTGCATATTGCTCCATTGATTTCGCAGTGTTTCGAGGCAAGTCCCGACAACCTCAAACAATTTCGATCTTATGTACGTGGGCTTCCGGTTGCCACCAATTGGACACCACTCACGAAGCGCAGAAAGAGAGTACTTTCCGATGGCTGTCACAAATGATACGAAATTTCAAACGATCGTGTGGGGATCTGTTTTACCGAGATTTGCGCTCAGAACACAATTCACTCCGTCGCGGTGAGGCCATTCACGGACTGTTTCAGCAATAAACAGTGTGTGAAAAAAGGAGGCAACCACGTGGGATAGCATTTGAATATAATATTTGATGATCAAATTTCTATTTGGGGAATAATCTCATCAAAAATATGATATTAGTCGCGAACTCGGTCAGCCGTCCATTGTGGTTGGACAAATGAACTCGATACTATATATTCCCGTCACACCTAAAACCGCTACAGAGTTACATTGGAAATCGCTTCCGTGGCTTCCATATAAAAGACGCTAATCAGAACCGGTCCCTCATTCTCCACGACTCCTTCAAGTCAAGCATCTGGTACTAGCACCTGCAGTCTTTTGTTCTCTTCGACCACCATCCAGAATTATGTGCAAGCACGAAATGTTCGTTCATGTCTCCCTGTTCATACTCGGTGGCTGACGGTCTTCTCATAGCATCGGTGACTTCTACAGGGGATGCGGAGTGGGTTCCTCGGATGTCACTGTCATGATACAACTGACTAACGTCCGTTATAGCACTTTCACGGTCGCTATTACACTGGTGAAACTGTCGACTGCCATTCTCCCTCTTGCAAGGGCAGCCGTGAACACGAGCACAGGAGTGCATCAAATTGCGAATGTACGATGGTGAGTTATACGCGGTTCACATTCCGAGTCATTGTAGAGATAACGTCTCCGTGGCACAGTATGTCGAGCATGATCGACGGGTTCAGAATATGTTCCAAGTCACTTTCCCTGAATGCGCCGAGGGGAATGCTGCTCACACATTAGGGAAACATGTTCCTCACACATTAGGGAATGCCCTTCCTTAGTTTCTTGGGTATCTTTTACTTTGGGGTTCAGTGCTTAATTATTACTTCATTGCTTTTGCTGTACCGATTACTGTACTCTATGAACATCTTAATGGGTTATATGTAGTATGCTCTATTCTATTCATTTTGAGTCTCGTCTGATGGATCCATTCCGTCGAAGAAACGAGGCAGTATATCCAATAGTGTTTGCAGATCTTGAATTGCCGAAAAGGATCAAACGCCGTCTAATGCTCACGTAAACACTTGATCTTTGCTGGCAATTTGAATTTGAATTTGCAGGGTCCTCACAGGAGGTCATTACGAATTTCAGAAAATAATTGGTAAATGCAGATCGCCCTTTTTTGCCCACAGAGGTCATTCAATCTCTTTCGTCGTTAATAAATCTAAAAGTTCTATTTTAATATAAAACACGTGATTACTGAGAGCTTGTCCCGCTGAGCCTCTAATTATTCTCCCACATTCGTATCATTACACCCTCACACGCTAGAAAGAATTAAGGTTGAAACGAGCCAACAATGCCGTCTTGTAAGTGATTATATTGTGAGGTTGATCTCTACCTTATCCGTTATGAAATAGTTGCAGAACTCAAGGCAAAAGCAGCCAATGTAACTTCAGCCGGTGTGGGGAAGATTCAGAACATTCGAGACCGTAACACCAGGTTTGTTTCAATCGACTTGTTCTGTTAGTTATTCACCCAAGCCCTAACAGCGTTCCATTGGCAAAAACAACCTGGGACCCATATAGTGGACATGCTCCACCTCCACCACCACCTCCTCGTAATGCAGTGAATGTAAATACCAAACCACAGACAAGTTTCCTTCCGCCTCCTAGCAGAACGTCGGTTCCTGCAAGTGTTAGCCGTTCCAACTCAATGTCCCCTGCCCCGCCCCTTCCCTCTCGATCGACATCTTCCGCTACACCACCCCTGCTTCCTTCCAGAACAAATCCAACTTCTGTTACGCCACGCCTTCCCCTTCTCACTAAACCAACACCACTGGCTGTAGACGCAGGACCTCCCCCGCCAATCCATAAATACACACGACCAAATCTGAAGAACCGTCAAACCACCCAACCAACTGGTCCAGAAATCGATTGGAGGAATCTATCTCAACAAGATAAAGAAGTTCTCTTCAGTTGGCTAGACGAATTCTTCTTAGATTACAGAGTGAATGGTCCTTCCCGAAGCGATAATCAATCTGTTGTGGGTGTCAATAATTTCGCTTTCTGACTGTATTTGACAAATATGCAGCATATAACCCCTTCATCCACGTCTCACGTCGGCGGTACGTAATTTCATTTTTCCTCTATCTTTTTCTGATGTTTTTCGAAATGAAGTCATTCAAAATCGACCAATACATTTGGCATTTGTACCTCTGTCTTATCCTCCACCCACGGAACATGGATCAGCAGCTCTTGATCTCACACATTATTTCTCCCCAACTACGGCATGGCAGGAACCGTGGTATTCCTCAGGAGACTGTCCCTTTCCTCCGCCGTTAATTGGTGGTAAGAACCACCTCCTCGTCATGTCCAGTGTCACTAAGGGATCACATAAAACTCTCAACATCGGCACACTTTTCTCTGATTTGAGCATGTTTTGGGGAAATGTAGAGTTTTTGAAAAACAATCCCAGGGATTCAAGGACCACCAAGCGAAATGCACGATACCTTCCCTGTCCGGAATCGTTATCTCAGGATGAATTAGTTGAAGCCCATGAAACATATGGGGATACGATCGCCCTGTACGCCGAATCCTTTCTGGGTTCTGGCCAATTCTGTGGTCGCGGTGAATGTTGGGATCTTGCCCACGAGGCTCTCAAGTATTTCCAGGACTATGATTATGTTCCGAAGCCCATTCCCAGCATTGGACGCACACATGGACATCTGATATTTGAAGCACGTGTAAGCGACCGCGGAAGGAAGATGGAAGGACAATGGAGAGGCGGGGACAATCGTATCAGGAGGGGTGATATTGTTGAGTGGCGAAAAGTCAGAATAGGTCTTCGAGGCGGCTTTGCTACGCTGGGAGATCCAGATCATACCGCAATCATCACCGCCGATGTCATCCCCAGTCGTTCGCCAAGCGACGGAGAGCATGTGAGCCCTGCGGACATCGGCACCATTACTGTCATCGAGCAAAGCTTGGGCAAATTGCCGGAAAGAACAGATTACGATTTGAAATGCCTTGAAGAGGGAGAAATGTGGATATATCGACCAATCGGCATGCAGGTTTATTTGGGAGTGGCGGACCTGACCGCTGAGGCCCCGAACAATCACGTACGATTGATGGAATTGTGAATTTTTGTATTCGGAACATGGAATTCGATTGTAAATGATCTATGGAGGAGTCGCTTATCACTGACAGTGACAATCAGCTAATACTAATAGTGGCACTTTCGGCCCGTGTGTCCTGGTCCATCATGTGCCTTGGTCATTTAGCGTGACTGTCACAGCTTGATCAGATGCCTCGAGCAACAACCGAAAAGTTTAGACGAGTGCACCAGCCTGCTCCAAAGCAAAAGGAAGCTAGTGCTTCGGGCTCTGTTACAAACCCAATTTTCAATACAGCACGACTTGGTCAACACATACTTAAAAATCCCCAGACATGTCAGAGGTGTGGATGTATCTTTTTCTCATAAAGCACTGCTAAATTTTGTCTTAGAATAGTAGATGCAGTCTGTACCGTCATATATTTCTGGTATTGTATTATCTGAATGCTTATTTAAGGCTAACCTTAAACCATCGGACAAAGTCATGGAAGTCGGACCAGGTACAGGAAACCTAACGGTTAAAATTCTAGAAAAGTCAAAGCATACAACCGCCATCGAAATGGACCCTCGGATGGCTGCAGAAGTGATAAAACGTGTTCAGGGGACGTGAGTTACGATTCTATGTTATGATTCTGTGTGGCCAATCTGACCTGGCTTGGAAGGCCCGAGCAAAAGAACCTCAGCATGGTTATCGGCGATTTCGTCAAAGCAGATCTACCGTACTTTGATGTGTGCATATCGAATACCCCATACCAAATATCGTCGTCCCTCGTCTTTCGCTTGCTATCCCACCGTCCTTTGTTTCGAGTTGCTATCCTGATGTTCCAGCGAGAGTTTGCGATGCGACTGGTAGCACGGCCGGGTACCCCCCTGTGGTCTAGGTTGTCCGCTAATGTCCAAGTACGTGTGAATTGCCCGATTGCATGTAGATCTTGATTTTCTCCGATTAGCTGTACGCAAAGGTGAATAATGTGATGAACGTCTCACGGAATGACTTCCGACCACCGCCTCAAGTGGAATCCTCCGTTGTTCGACTGGTGCCGATCGATCCACCCCCACCGATTAAATTTGAAGAATTCGATGGCATGAACCGAATAATATTTTCACGACCTAATAAAACAATACGAGCTAATTTTCAAGCCAAGGGGGTGATGAGGTTGCTGGAAGATAACCGATCAACCTGGCTTTCATTGCAGGAGAAAGTAATTATTCTCTCTCTGATATCTCGTGAATTTCTTTAATCCTCTTTGTCGCAGAGATCTGATAACGACAGGAGCATCAACAAAATCGTTGATGACGTTTTGTCTTGTTCGGGCTTCACAGAAAGCAGGGGTTCAAAGATGGATATCGACGATCTTCTCAAGTACGTCACAATTATTTCCACTTGGATTTATTAGTATTGAAGTCGCGGACTTTTAGATTGTTGTCTTCTTTCCATGACGTTGGCATCCATTTTTCGTGACAAATTATTGCCTTGAACAAAATGTTCCGTCACCGATCCCTTTGTTTTGGTTCGTAATGTCTTTTTGGATGTGAGAATGCCATCGTCTCTCTGCCGAACTTTATAATCGTCACCCCCACGCGGCACTTTCAATTAAGGACTTGGGAAGCTAATCTCGCTTGGCCAATTTAATTGAAAGAGGTTGACCCCACCGCTCTTGCGACTCACAACGGAGCTTCCCCTGTTGTCCGAACGCCGTCGATAATGACAGCAGAGACGGATTGGATTCTAGGACCTTAGAGCCCCATAGTAACTCCCTGATTCTGAAAGGCTCAATCTGATGTCTCGCGTTAAGAGGCGGCTGCGGCTGTGGAAATGTATGAAGCAGAGTATGGAAAATATTGTTTTTGGGAGGTCTGAATGGCAGAATGAGTATTAATCGATTGCACTGGCTTGGGAGTCTGGGGTTCGTCCTGGGACCTGCGCATGAGCGGCAATAGCAATTATATATTGCCCTTATTAATATGTGCAAATTTCTGGGCGTAAGTGTTCAAATATAGAATGCATGCCTACTTTTGGAAATTTAGAGTCGATGGAACCACTCATGTACCCTAGTTTGCTTTTATAGTACGGAAGGGATCCCTGATCTTGGTAACCTGATGATACCGGAGTTGTCTCGGAGGCCAGGTCTGAAACATGTACTGAAAACATATGGTACGTATCCATGGAAAGTCCTCTCGATCACAAACTCGGAGCAATTGTTTTCATTTATGTAATTCTGAAAAAAGAGATTCAGGCATACTGTATTTGAAACTGGGAAGCACATTTTCTCGTGGATGAACCTTCAGACGCTCGGATTTCAGTTCAGAGTTGTCTGAAGTATACCTCTTCAAGTTCTATTGTTTATGATCAGGAACCGGAGTACATCTTGTTGCCGACTGAGCTGAGCGACTCCATCTTTTGTTCCAGGTTGGCAGGGGGGGTTATCAATGCCATTGGTGCACATCGAAACAAAAAGGTTAGAAAAACGATGGCCCTGCCCTTTTGACATATAGAATTTGTTGCTTTGTGGTCTGACAGGAACATTCCCACGGTACCCAGCTTTTCCTCTTGGTTGAACGCAGCTCTCTTCTGCCACCATACCTTGGGAAACCCTCTCGTCGTTGGCCCCTACGTCGTGTTCGATACCTTCCACACCAATCACGACTATAAGGTCAGTATTCGTGCTTTTCTACCTCTATTTTCTGACTGAAAACACCAATGCGGTCTAGTTTACTCGGCAACGTTGGCAATGGCGCCCACCGACTCCACGAATTCACCTACGAGTCTGCAAATTCCATCAGTGGATAGCCAGGGATCATCCAGGCATTACAATGCTGCAGGTTCATCTGCCCATCCGTCAGTACCCCCGTCATCTCAAGTCCGGCCAATATCAGTTGCAGCCCACACCGCTGCCAGCTCGCAACCTTACAACTCAGCTTCGACGTCTTCCAGACGCCAGCGAGCGTCCCACAATGTTGTGACTTCCACATCAAACCCTCCAGCACCGGAACGATCTCAATCTCATCACGACAGTTCAATCCCACCTTATACCGATGTTTACTCCCATCCTGCTGCTGTCGCTTATGCTGCCGCTCATCCTCGACGAACAATCCCAAAGTTCGGTCCCTACCTTTTGCTCCAGACATTGGGAGAAGGCGAATTCGGAAAAGTCAAACTCGGTCTCCATTGCCAATGGGGTGAAGAAGTTGCCGTCAAGCTGATTCGACGGGGAAATGTCGATAGCTCGGTTAGAATGTCCAAGATAGAACGCGAAATTGAAGTTTTAAAGGTGCTTGGATTCCTGAGGCGCATTCTTCTTATTAATATCCCTCCAGCTGTTAAAACACCCGAATATCGTCCGTCTATACGATGTTATAGAAACGGACAAGTACATCGGAATTATCCTTGAATACGCATCTGGAGGCGAACTTTTTGATCACATCCTTGCTCACCGCTATCTTCGCGAACGAGACGCTGCAAAACTTTTTTCGCAACTCATTTCAGGAGTTTGGTACATCCATCAAAAGAAGATCGTTCATCGAGACCTCAAACTAGAAAATCTTCTTCTCGATCGCAATCGTAATGTAATAATCACCGATTTTGGCTTCGCCAACCGCTTTGAACACAAGGCCGATGATTTAATGCAAACCTCTTGCGGAAGTCCGTGTTATGCCGCCCCTGAGCTAGTTATCAGCGAGGGGTTGTACGTTGGCAGTGCGGTTGATATCTGGAGTTGCGGAGTCATTCTTTATGCCATGTTGGCTGGATATCTTCCGTTCGATGACGACCCAGCAAATCCAGACGGCGATAATATCAACCTTCTCTACAAATACATCGTCAGTACCCCATTGACCTTCCCCGAGTACATTTCCACGGAAGCTCGCGATCTTCTCAGCACGATGCTTGTTCCCGACCCAACTCGTCGCACCACCTTGGATAGCATCATGCGACATCCATGGCTCACGGCATACCAAGTCTTGCGGACGGACGGAAAGCCGAATTCGTTTGGGAAGGCAGTCGAAGAGTTGGAGAAGGCTGCTATGGATCAGCACAATCTCAAACGACAGGCATATCAAAGACAAATGCGCGCTGCAGCTGCAGCTGCCGCCACAACTAACGTCGTCATTCCTCCTTCCAGGACGCAAAGCCATCGACCAGAAGCTTCTGCACCAGCAACAACCAGCCGTAGCCGGTCAACACAACCGGAGTATTTATATGATTCTTCCGCTGATCACCCGTCTCCAGTGCATGGGATTTCTAATGTAAATGCCACACCAACACAAACTGGGGTCAACAAGAAGGTTTACGGCAGTCCGGCTGCGCTAGGCCTTACGGAAGACGATCCGTTCGCAGGTCCTGCTGGGAGCAAGAACAATAACCTGACAAATCCACCCAATGAACACGGGACTACAACTGGTGGACTCAGTACGCAGCAATCTCATGGCCGTAAATCCACCTCCAGTGCGGGAGGATCCTTCAGGCACACAATCCAGGTTGAATACGATGATCCTCCGAAAAGCAGTCGACGAGAAGAGAAGAGACGAGAACGAACTGGGAGTCAAACTCAACCCGCTGTACCGAAGAGCGGGAATCCCGTACCACCTCATCCCATTTCCACAAGCCCTACCAAAGACCGAAGGCACCCACAGACTGTTACCAAACCGCTGCCGCCGTCACCCGTCACTGTACAATCTCCAAGTCGAGGACCAATCCCAGCTGGATTCAAGACCTCTCCTCCTCCATCAGGCAACGACACTACATATATGAACTCTCGCCCTGTTGATATCGCTGTAAATCAAACTACCAGCATTGGATCAACTCCTGGGGTGTCTGCTTCACCCAGCGTTAGTGCAAGTTCAGAACAGCAAGATAGTGGTAGCCAAAAGTCAGCCGCATCGACCAAGGGTCGTCACAAGCGAGGAAAATCGAGCCTTGACAGAATAGGTCTTGGAAAAATCTTTGGGTCTGGGTTCGGACTTGGTTCTGCGGTCCCTACAGCTTCCCCCGTCAATGGAACATCTTCTACCAGTCGACATGGCAGCGTCACCCCCGTTCCTTCGGAAACCCGAACTAGCGCTACTTCTGACCATTTGACTTCGGACAAGGCACCAGAAAAGAAATCTAGGAGGAATACGTTGACGGTCATGGTAGAACCACTGAGTCGCTCTATACGAGGAAAAAAGGGACGAATGGCTACCACACCGGGTGCCGACGGCACTAATTCAGTGAATGGGGGTAAAATCTCGAAATCCTCCCCTCACCCAAGTTCCGCACCTCTTTCCGCCAGTAGTAATCCCGTTCAGGGTGGCACATACCCGGCATCCCAGGACACCTCTGCTATGCTTGCCTCGACTAACAAGGCGAAGAAAGTCATGCAGTGGTTCAGGACCAAGTCAAAAGGTCACGATTCAGTTGGTTTCCCTATTGAAGGAGCAACCCCGACTCAATCGAAATACCGCAAAGGGTTTTCTGCATCCAGCAGCACGATCAACCATTCTGCCCCTTCGTCTGCTCCCGGACTTGCGGAGTCTGGAATGTCACCGCAGGTGGTCGTCACATCGCCGAACTCTGGACGGCCTGTACCTAAACTCCTGTATACTGGTCATCCGCAACGCTCGGCAAGCACAGCGACAGAGTCTGCTCTCGCTACGCCCAGTTTTGTAACTCGTTTCCGCAACTCGATAACCGCAAACAGTTCGACTAATCTCCAGCAAGCTGAGAAAAGTAACCCTCATGGTCAACTCAGGATTCATCATGGCGCTGTTGATCCTACAGCAGTCACTACTCGTCCTCCTCCTGAAGTGATGACCCATGTCAGGAAGGTACTTGAAAGCATGGGAGTCGAGATTCAGTTGGAGAGTGAATATAAATATCGTTGCATACGGGCAAAGAAGAGGAAGGGGCCTCCTTCAGTAGCCACATCATCAGGAAATGTTAGTCCGTCCCACAGTGGACTTGGTTTGGCCGCTGTAACCATGGTTGGAAGCGCAGCTTCGAACGGGGTGAGTTCCCTGCCTTGATTATAAATGAATAAGTAATCTTACACACTATTTTTCACTGAAGGTTGACAAACGTGGACTACCTCTTCCTTCTCCATCTGCATTTGCTAATACGGGAGGCATGCTACGTGGACTCCTGATGCGCAGACAGTCATCGCAGTCCAATCATGCCCATATCTCATCCCCACCATCGATAGCCTTCGACGATGAGACGTCGGTAATCGTCAATGAGCCGCTTCCATCTGCCGACATCGCGTATGGTGATTCAAGTCAGGATGCCGGAGACGAAGTTCGCTTCTCCGTCGAGTTGACAAGGATAGACCGGCTGAACGATACGTACAGCTTGGACATCAGACGGCTTAAAGGCAATCTTCGGAGTTACAAGTATCTCTACGATACCCTTAGAGAGTGTGTCTCGTTTGTTTTGTCTTTCTTCGTGGCATTTACTGAGAATTTCCCGCAGTCGTGCCGATCTTTCTGCAACTCAAGCTTAGACGAGTGAAATCATATCCATCCTCCACTATTTTCTTCTATTTTGCCACCGTCTATCTCGTTATTTGAACTATCTCCCTCGTAGTATTCTTGACATCGCATACGATGGCATACCCTGATAATCCTTGGGGTTTTCACTCGACCCCGAACGTCTCTGCTTGCGTTATTACATTCCCAGCTCTCTCTGTGTCTTCGTTGTGTAATTCCATCTCGAGATCAAAATCGCAGTCTAACCGAACCAAAAACTGTTGTCGTTTGCAGAATTCTTAGGGTAGCTCATATATATCTTTTTTTTAAACCTTCTTTGTTGTGTTTTAGTAGTACCCTTTCCAATTTATTTTCCTTCTCATCTCGTACAATGATTCATGTATCCTTCATGATCACTTACTTTAGAAAGAAGTATCTGCATTGGGATACCTGGACTTGACAACTCCCGACCCAGCTGCATCCAGTTTGATTGAAAGTAACCGCCTCGTGGCCAGCAAATTTCCCATCCGTTATACCGGCGCCAAAGTATCATTCCAAGGTCTGATGAGACTATTTGTCTGGGTTTTTCGAGAAATTTTCAGCTCCAAACGCTGTATGTATCTACGCCTCTTCTTCTGTATTGTACACGAGTGGTTTCTTTTCTGATTTCGACGTGGGGATGGATCATCGGCAGTGTTCGACAACGGTTGCAACGTTGGGAGCTTCCCCTTATGTTGGTGCCTTGCCCGATTATAAATAAGGGTATCTATCTTGAATGAAAACCCAATCCCTCTCCCATCGTTACTCTTCTACTAGTCACTACCACTTGCACCATGTCCCAGATATCCCCTGCAGCTTCTGAACACCCCAGCCTCGGTGACATCCACTGCCCCATGTCCGACCTCGACACCCCGTTATCTCCTGCATCTGAAAACGCCAGCCTGAACATCCATCGTGGTGCTATAGATCAGACGACCGTGATCACGACCGGGCAACCCAAACAAGTCATGGAAAGGATGGGAATGCATCTGCAGAAGATGGGAATGCACGTCACTCAAAAGGGTGGTTTCCTATATCGATGCAGTGCGTTGAAGAAAGAAGAGTCTTCTGCCCTCGATGTGCGGTCTTTTTTTTTTCTTTCATCCCCATCATCATCTTATCGGTTTTCTAATATTAGGAGCAACCCCCTGACCGTGACGTTTCCCCTCCCGACGAGCGTGCGGAGGTCGTGCGCTTTACAGTCGAACTGACACAGCTAGGTGGCTTGAAAGATACATATAGTCTTGATATACGGCGCCTCAGAGGTCCTCTAAGGAGGTACAAACAGATCTATGACGACATCCGCAAGTGCGTCTCCGATCTCTGTTTGTATTGCTTGCTCACCGTGAGCCTTCCATAGTCTTGCTCCTAGCTGTGCAGACGCACCCAACATAACGACGAACCGCCCCATCCATCCATCTGAACGATAAGATCCTACGACCTTCACATACAGAAATGATCGTCCCTATAGATAGTATGTATGAACTGTGTACTTTACGTTTGCCCCTGCAAGCAAACAGAGCTACTGGAAATAAAAAAAGATTTACCAAGTTTACCGATGTCACCGCCTTCAAACTGAGATAGTGCAGCCCCGAATACCGCCGCCTTCTTCCCCTTCATCACGCTCATGCCGATATCACCTCCCTTATCCGTCCCTTTTGGAAACTCAGGTGATATGCTGGTCGCACCGCGAACTTCGAAAGTTGATTCCCCTGCCAGATTAGGTCGGTTATCGATACTGGTTTATATATATTCTTTTGCTGATGACGCTGACGATGCAGGTGGAAGGATTTCCTTCAAAGTGAGTAATCCCGGGCAGCAGGTCCGTCAGTCAAGTTCAGATTCATCATACCCGCATTCCCAAAGCATCAAAGGAAGATCGTCCGCCATTTGATAATCAGTGTAAACCTCGCCCGATTCATGTGTGGGTTCGGCACCTTCTTCAAAGTTCATCAATTCCGCGATGATCTTTGGGTGTTCTCCAACGAGGAAGAGAGCCGCCATAATATGTCGAACCTGATGATACAAGAATGCAATACCAACCAGATCGAAGACATACACCCTATCGTTCGTTTCGTCCATTTCATCGGCCAGCGGGGTGATGCTTGATCGTAATATTGTCCGTTTGAAGTTGGTAAGCTGTCGCTGGGTGAGCACGATTTTCGCAACCACGTGCAGGAGATGAGCAGCGGCAGCCTCCATTCGCGAGATATCAAGATGTAGGGAAGAGAAGAAGTATTGCAATGCAGGAAAAACGAGTCCGACACGGGAGATCATCCAATGACAAGAATGCTGGAAGAAGCCGGTTGAGAATTGCCAAGTAGTCGGGGTTTCGGTGTTTGACCAGGGAGAGATAGACGTATGTATGGACTATGGCCGTTTGCATCAAGATTAATCATTGCCAACCTCTTTCTCATTCCTGCTTCCCGTCTGCGCAAATTTGATCGTCAACTTGTCCTCTTGTACCGATCCAAAATCCCCTCCATCTGGGCCCATGATTTGCCCTCTAGTAACGGCAATATCTTCACTCTCTGGCTTGGCATCTCCAAGAAGAGATACCGTATCAAGAGGTTCACATCCGTCGCCGGTCCATAAATGCGGCATAGGGCTCCCTTTCTTTTAACCATTGATGTTGTGAGATAAGTGCATCGGAATGTACACCTTGGATTGCTGCTGAAGGCTCTCTGATTGACGACGAATATGGGGCAGAAAGCGAGTGTTGGGCGTAGTCAAGGACATCTACCGAGAGGTGGGAAGCTTCTTCAGTCCATATCTTGATGGAGAAGGCGCCATTCATTCGCTCGAAAATGCGAGGTGGTGGTTGGAGATAATCCTCCCCACAAGTACGAACAAGAGGAACCTCTGACCAGTTTTCTGTGCGTTGTATGTCTGCAGGAATCGCTGCGACTTGACTGTTACGAATGAGGAGATCGATGAACTTGATTTTTCAAATTAAAAGCGAAAACTGGAACTGTGGGGTGGGACACTTACGGGGTCCTGAATCACTGCCGCACCCATCCATAGTAAAGCATAGCGGCCCATCAGAATGCATGGGTGGCAATGTGCATCCAAGACCTCGAAGATATCGTCGAGATAACCATTCCTCATTGAAATTTATTCATGAGGCACCGAAAGTGGTGATGGGCAATCCACATATTGCGTCTGCTGGCAGACGTTACATACCACCACTGGTCAGTGCCTTGGGGAAGCGGCAATCGTTCGTCGTTGAGAGTTGAGCATGTGAAAAGAATGGTAAAGGCACAGACAATAAAATAATTTGAATACCGGGGTGTATCACGATTGCTGCACCTTACGGAATTTAACGTGCGAATGGACAGACCTGGAGTCGGAAAGGTGGCCTGAACCAATGGGGAATCACAAGGTTGCAGCAGATCCTCTGGAAGCCCGTGGGGTAACGCGCATGATGTGATTGTATGGTGTTGGTTTGTGAAAATGAATGGCTTCCCGTCCTTGTCCAATTTCGGGAGCAAAAATGCGCACACAGCAGCACCATTTGGATACTCCCAAAATTGCCTATATTATAATCTTAGGAAGATTCGAGCAGGACAAGGAAATGGACGACTCACTGATCCTGTTTTCTGGTGGCGTAAAAAGGTAGCTAGAATGGCTTCGGCATGGAAACTGCCGATGAAACGAATAAATCATGGCATTGTCCTCATGGTGTCGATCATTTTGATAATTTTCCTAATATCCTCCATGGTCGTGACCTCGTCGCTTAATGTCCACGTATTCTGAAGGGCCACGAGCCTTTGAGCAATGCGGTTGGCATACTCCTCCCAACCAACTGAGATGCAATTGGTCAACTGTTCTTCACTTTTTCCATGATGGCTTCGTCAAAAGCTTCCAGATTCCACACTTGGCGGCCGTCAGTGTTAACGACTTCAGGAATTTTGCCAATTTCCTTTAGCTGCTGTACAAGTGCCTCAGCAGAGATTATTTGAGGGGTAGCATCAGCGATGGATGTAGGATTGCCTGTGGAGTCAAGGCGGCTATCAAGGAAACTTTCATCGATGGTCGTAGAATTGGCGACGGGTGTAAGAAAACTGATGATATCTTCGACAGGAAATGATGGATCGTTATCTGGAAAGTAGGCTTCATTTTTAAGCATCACCTCCCAGGGGAGCATATACCGATATGGAGGTGTTTGAGATACGATCCGGATGACGACCTCGGGGCCGTTAGTCTTTTTGATGTAGTCGGCGAGGCGCTGTGTAGCGTCGAAATGAAGTACCATCAATTCCAACCAGTCATGACATGCCTTGGGCAGGGCCGGACTTCGGGCATCCAAGCGCCGTCCCATCAGGAAGAAACTCTGTGATGATTCAAAGGTGTTTCTTCATTGTAGCACCCCCAATCATCGATTTGAGGGTAAGTCCAAATAGTGTGATCAAGTCCAACTGCTCGTAGAT
>Ga0307517_10005852_pt1 | contig 18387 bp, 10 predicted proteins | sample 23_EM_MG_FD_194515 | JGI IMG/M metagenome (GOLD analysis project Ga0307517, IMG submission 194515) | Populus trichocarpa ectomycorrhiza microbial communities from riparian zone in the Pacific Northwest, United States - 23_EM | ecosystem: Host-associated > Plants > Roots > Unclassified | place... | reverse complement strand
TTGACTAAATAGGAGTGGCTTGCATACTTTACATATTTTTTGTTCTCAATAAAGCAAGGGGAGGACTTGGGTTAATTCTGAATTGGTTTTGAAAATACTGTCTGTACTTGACTTGCCTTTTGCTTCTATCACTGCCCTGAGAATTTTAGTCTGTTTGTTCACTTGTCTCGCCTAGAAATTAGTCCATGAATGCATGCTTCCCACACTATTTGGTTCTTAATGTAGCTGGGCTGGATTTGAACCTGAATCTTCTTTGTTATGCCCTCTACTGTACTACTGCAAAGTTTTTCTTTTGACTAAACTACCACATTTTGGATATTATTTTATATGCATTATTGAATATATTTTATGCATAGTTTGCTTATCTTTTGATTCAATGTTTTAATTTCTGCAGGTATTTGATTGTTGGTTTGAGAGTGGGTCAATGCCTTATGCTTATATCCATTATCCATTTGAGAATGTTGAACTTTTCGAGAAAAATTTTCCTGGGCATTTTGTGGCTGAAGGGCTAGATCAAACTCGAGGATGGTTGGTTCCTTAGTTTTAGATACTTCATAATCAGTTACATATTTGAGTTTTAATAGCAATTTCTTCAAGCAAATTACATTGAGTCTGTACCAAGCATAGTAAAATTGAAGTACATAAGGAGATACAGTCTCTTCTAATTCGTGGAAATATTTCATTTATGTCTAAGTAAACAATTTAATATGATGTCCCTGGGGTTCTTTCTCCACCAAAGAAGAAAAAAGTCCTTAAAATCTTTCTGGTGCAATATTTTTCTTGGAAGTTTCACTTGTATGTTTATTTTCCTTCCATAGATCATATTTTCTGGCGCAAAATTTTCTTGATTGCTTGGGAATTTCAATATACATGGGGAGTGAGTTCATGTTTCCATGCCAGTCACTTGGGCAACAACAGTTATTCAGAAGACTGAGCGAGTCGGATCATGGATATTTATTTTGTATTGCAGGTTCTATACTCTCATGGTATTGTCTACTGCATTATTTGGGAAGCCTGCGTTTAGGAATCTCATTTGCAATGGACTTGTCCTGGCTGAGGATGGAAAGAAGATGAGTAAAAGTTTGAAAAATTATCCATCACCTATGGAAGTTATTAATGATTATGGAGCTGTAAGTTCTTTTTATAACATGTTAATTAGTTTCTTTTAAAATAAAATTGCATAGGTTCTTTCTATAAAGTGTTAATTATCCATCTTTTAAAATAAAAGGTGTTTTCTATTTGGCCAGCAATTTGCTTGTCCCTGTTTTCTGTGGTTTTTATTAGAACTTCATTTCTTTCTTACTAAGCTTTATGGATGGCTGCTGTACAGGATGCATTACGATTATACCTGATAAACTCTCCAGTTGTGCGTGCAGAGACCTTGCGTTTCAAAAAGGAAGGTGTTTTTAGTGTTGTGAGTATCTCAAACTTTTTTGGATGGAATTTCTTTACCCTCTCATCTTCTCTTATATCAAATTTCTTAATTTATGTTTTGCTTTTACGTTGACTTGGCTCTTAGCATAATTAATCATTTTATTTCTATCCAGGTCAAAGACGTGTTCCTCCCGTGGTACAATGCTTATCGGTTCCTTGTACAGAATGCAAAGAGGCTAGAGGTTGAAGGGCTTGCACCATTTACTCCTATTGACGCTGGAACTCTTCAAAATTCATCCAATGTGCTTGATCAGTGGATAAACTCAGCTACCCAGAGTCTTGTTCATTTTGTTCACCAAGAAATGAATGCATACCGCCTTTACACGGTTAGCTGTTTTTAAACCATTACTTCGCTGTTAGTATTTGGGTTTTCTTTGAGTGTATAGAACTGGAACTTGAAGATGAAGAATTAACTCATCTTATAAAATATGCGTTAAAACTCATATCTTACCTTGAATATATATGGAATATGGTTTAGAACTTGAAAAAGCTCATATGGCACATGGAGATAAAAGCATTAATTAATGTCTTATAGCATTTATACATATCTTTCCAAATACATCTTTTGCAGGTGGTACCTTATCTCTTGAAGTTTCTTGACAACCTTACAAATATTTATGTACGATTCAACCGCAAAAGATTAAAAGGTCGTACTGGGGAAGAAGACTGCCGAACAGCTCTATCAACTTTATACAATGTATGATTTACTTGATGCTAATTTCTATTTTGTGTTATGACAGCCAAAATTGCTCACATTTTCATCTTGTTTAGCATAGGTGGCAGAGTTCCTCTTTTTAATTGTTTCATTACAAGTTAGTGCCTGCTTTATGGTTGATACTCTGCATGTGCAGAACAGTTTTTCATTAAACCTAATTGTTTGTTGGAATTCCTTGGATGTGGATATGCATCTTGTATAGAAGGTTTGCAATCATCTGATTTGAAGTAGGTTCTCTTCTTGAGTTCATTTCATACCTTCTCAGTTCTCTTCTCAACATTGCAGTTTCCTTTTCTAGTTATATCCTTAAAGGTTACATGCGTTTCTTTTCAAAGTTTACAAGCTTGTAATTGAGTACTTGGTTCATTAAGTCTTCTTCCATCTTGGAAACATATGTTGTACCACTTGTCAATGCTTCATGGTGAACCCTGGGATAAGCTTACAATTTTTCAAGACACTTTGTCACCAATCATACCATGAATAAAATCCAATCAAGTATTATTATCTTTGCTTTAAAATGTTATCAGTTGCTTTTGTTGATGCGGGTTCAGATCCTTTGCAGGTTCTAAAATAACAAATAATAACTCCCTCATTCTGGTCTATTTCTTGGACTAACTTTTTTTGTCCCCGCACTAGTCCTCAAAAAAATATGAAACCCTTGCCTACTTTTCACATTTGGACACCAATGCGTGGTGCTGCTTCAAAGGCATTCTTAGGCTAATCTTTTACCAATTATTGTTATTCACTGTTTATTAGGTTGCCTGATTGTTTTGATAAGATGCCCTCATTGACAGTATGATTGGTTTTCAGGTGCTTTTAATATCATGTAAGGTGATGGCGCCATTCACACCTTTCTTTTCAGAAGGTCTGTATCAAAATATGCGGAGAGTTTGTACTGGATCAGAGGAAAGTATTCACTATTGCAGCTTTCCTCAAGTAGAGGGGGAGGTATTTATATCTCTGTTGCAGCAAGCTCATTTTGTTTAGTAGATTAACTTTTTGAACTTCTTTATGGTTTCTAGGCTGCCAATCTTTGGTCATGCTGAGCATCCAGGCACCATCTACTCAAATTGTGGAATTATGAATTTGGAGAATCCAAGATTCATGATTTTTTCTAAGAAAAACAATGCCCCATATTTTCTAACTTATATTTATTTTTGGACCATTTTTTTTGTAAAATTTCCAACTAATTTTGGCAAGCTTTTAAGCATAAAGTCCGGTCCCTCTTCAATTTAAGGGTCTAAGCTCTGTTTGATTTATATTAACATTTAGACAATTTTACAGTCTTTTTCTCTCTTTAAAATGATCATCTTTTGAAACAATTATATTACATTTATTGCCACTGTAGAGGAATGAACGGATTGAACAGAGTGTTGCAAGAATGATGACCATTATTGATCTTGCTCGCAATATCCGTGAACGGCACAACAAGCCTCTTAAATCGCCATTAAGGTACTCCTATAAGCTCATCCCTCACTCATCTGTCCTTTTAGTTATATACTTCCGCATTTACTTTCGACTGCCTCTTGTTCATTCCTTACCTCATTGTTTTCATTATATTCCTCTTTACAAACTGCAGGGAGATGATTGTAGTTCATCCTGATGTGGACTTTCTTGATGACATAGCTGGAAAATTGAAGGAGGTTTTTGCTCTATTCCTAAACTATCCATATCCATATCACTGTGTCATTATATGATTTAGCCAATTAAATAAATGTTTTTCTTTAAGCTCGTATTCTACCAAAATTCCTAATTTTTTCTTGCTTATGTTCATTTTCTTGGTTATTTGATGTCTGTTGTTATTTGTATCCCAACTGTTTTATGAGTCGTGTATTCTGTTTGCATGGTAGTATGTGCTCGAGGAACTCAATGTGAGATCTCTTATTCCATGTAACGATACTCTGAAATATGCTTCTTTGCGTGCGGAGCCTGAGTTTAGGTATGCCTTGTTATATCCTTACAAAGCTTTTTGTACTTTCCTGTGCTTGTGTAATTGATTTTTGGATTCTCTTTTAGCGTGTTAGGTAAGCGACTTGGAAAGTCTATGGGGGTTGTTGCCAAAGAAGTTAAAGCAATGTCTCAGATAGATATTTTGGAATTTGAGAAAGCTGGAGAAGTTACCATTGCTTCACATTGTCTGAAACTGTCTGATATTAAGGTGCTTCTTTTCTTGTTGTGTTAATTTATATTTCTATGTTATCATGCATCCATATATTTGGCAAAGGAGTTATTGCCCTGCTGATGAAATGGTAGTTACTTTTGTGCAATGTGATTCGCTGATGGAAATAACCTAGGTGTGTTTCTTGGAAAGATCATGGGGTGTTGAACAGTTTGTCTTTTTACGTATTACAACAATCTTTATGAGATGGAATGGTTTTGCTGCTAGAGTAAGTTGCAGAGGAAAAGTTTCCATTTGCTTCCCCCATTTTTTTCTTGAAACTCCTTAATCTTTGTCTTGTTTGGATGAATGAACTTTTGAAATTATTGGTGAACAGTGGACTATATAAACTAGTAATGGTGGGCATGGTGCCCATGTTTTGGTTATCCCTATGCAGGATGTTAGCCACCTCAAGTTGATTGTTGTTAAAATCTCTCAGTTTGGTCTTGAAATTCAACTCAACTAAGCTTGAGTCCCCAGCTGGATGGAGTTCTTAGATTCTAGTCTGGCTTTGTTGATTCATTTCCATCATTGTCGTGCCAATTTAGTGATTTACACATTCTTATGAGTTCTCAGGTTGTTCGGGAATTCAAATGCCCTGATGGTTTGACAGATAGGGAGGTTGATGCTGCCGGAGATGGTAGGAACTAGAAATGCAATTCTTTTTTGATGTTATATGTTATTGGTGCATGACTCAAGGTTTGGTGTCCAATGTTTCAGGTGATGTTTTGGTAATATTAGATTTGCGTCTGGATGAGTCATTATACGAGGCTGGTGTTGCTCGTGAGGTATCTCTCAAATAGGCAGTCAGTATATGTGATTACTCATTTCAATCATTTTCAGGAACAGAATTATAGAAGTTTCATGTATCTTGCATTACTAGAAATTTATTTTATTTGAAAAGGATATGAAATTGTTTGTCAAATTTATTACATCACGTGTACCATTTTGTCTCTGAAATTCTTTGCTCACCATGACCTTTTCATCATGTTCTGATTTTTAAATGGAAACTCTGTTACCTTTTCTTTAATTCATTGATTAAAGGAAGTTGTTCTCTCTGAAATTCTTTGCTTACCATGTCCTTTTCATCATATTCTGATTTTTAAATGGAAACCCTCTTACCTTTTCTTTAATTCATTGATTAAAGGAAGTTGCTTTGTGGACTGACATTGGTTAAAGGATGTGTGATGCTTGATGACTGGGTTGTCTGTCAATTGCAGGTTGTGAATAGAATTCAGAAATTGAGGAAAAAAACTGGACTTGAACCTACAGATGCGGTTGAGGTTTACTTTGAATCTCTGGATGAAGATAAATCAATCTCCCAGCAGGTCTTGAATTCACAGGTAATGCTTACATATAATCCTTCTTCCTCATGTGCTCTATTTTTTACATATTAGTTTCATGAATATTGCTAAGTAGTTATCGCTGTGTTTTTTAAATCTAATTTGTCTTGGTCTCAATTTTTAAGCTTTAGTTATTTTCCATCTCCACTTCCACACTCAAATGGCTAAATAATAGATTGTTGATAGGATTGTTAATCACATTAAATTTTAATCTCTTTGATCTTTTGAGTGTGCATTGTGTGAAGTTTATTATTTATCCAACATATGAAAAACTCTATCATCCTAGTGGTCTTAAGTATTTTAAAGCTGAAAAACTATATCCTCCGAGTAGTTATATATATAAACCAAGCACTCTGTTGCATCAGTGTGATATTTAAGTGTTTTCAATTCAAGTGCTTCATTGCATCAGTGTGATATTTAAGTGTTTTCAATTCAAGTGCTTCATAACTGAAGTTGCATTTTTTATTCGCAGGAACTCTATATTAGGGATGCAATTGGTTCCCCATTGCTTTCTTCTACATTTATGCCACCACATGCAGTAAGTTGCAATGGAAAAAAAAATACTTCCTTTTTTATGTTTTAGTTTGAGGATTTTTTGTTTCTCTTGTACTTCCAAGTTAAGTTCATGTTCAGTTTGGAAACATCATTACTTTTGAATGTACATGGCTCCACTTTGAAATCCCATTCACGTGCTGGAGCAAGGCGAGCTCGCATAACATAATTCATTGGCCTAGGGCTTGAAGTGCTTTCATCAATATACAAGTCCAACTTAAAATTAACTTAGATTTTAACTGCCATGGCATGAACCTACTGCTTCCAAGGTCTGCTGAGGTTGTTACCCTTGTTTGATTTGTTCTGGCTTCTTGTTAGTCCTGGAATTTACATATGGCGGGCAGTCGACCTTGACTTGTTGATCAAACAATCCAAAACCCATGGCTTACCAGACTAGGAACTATTTCGTAGGGCAATGCAGGACTACATCAAGTCCCGAAATATGCTTTTTGCAGTATTGATAGCTGTATTTTCAGAACGAAGGTTTTTTTAACAGGATTTTCAAGAGCTGTTGGTGTTGTTTCCAGTAATTTCTCTCTGGCATGTTTTTATGAATTAAATTGCAGGTTATACTTGGTGAGGAGAGTTTCCATGACATTTCCAAGCTGTCCTTCACCATATATCTGGCAAGGCCGGCACTAGTGTTCAAATCTGATGCCATTCTTTCGTTGTATGGAGGTCTGTCTGTCTCTCTCTCTTCCTCCCCCTCTTCTAGGCATTTCTTTCCTATCCATTCCCTCGTTTACTATTAATCAGTGGTTTCAGGAAATACAAAATCTGTCCATGGTCTAGAAACTTACTTGCTATCAAGGGATCATTCTAATTTGAAATCTGAATTTCAACTTGGAGATGGAAAGGTTTAGATCTTTAACCCTTGTATATTCTATTTCTAGGAATCATTGAAAATAAACACTTAGATTTTAGTTAGCTCTTGTTTAATGAACTTGTACATCCTTCTTCGCAGATAACTGTTTACACCGTTGAAGGCCTCCCTGCTGTAAATGTGGTATTGGGAGAACATGTGTTTTTGACTGTTGGTGACTCCGTTTTAAGCACAAAAGGTGGACGATAAGATTCTTTCTGATAGGGTCATGTGGGATATACGATTTTTTTTATTGGTAACAGAAATTCCAGCCCCATGAAAAAATTTGACATCTCTGTCCAGCCAAATGGTAGTTCTGGGTTCTTAAACTTAGAAGTGTTACTCTTTTTTGTTGTATAGCTATGTCTACGTTTAAAAACAATTTTGTCAATGTAGGATGAAAACCAACATTAGTTGGCATTGAATTTGTGCTGCTTTGATTACAGTATATTTAAGCAAACGCTCCTTTCTCTCCAGTTCACATGCAATATTGTTCAATAGCATGAACATCAACTAATTCAAGTTCTAGACTTGTCATCAAATTTAATTTCATAAGTTCAGTTTGGTTTCTATGTCAGTATGATGCGAATTCTTTTTGCTTACCTAGTTTTTACACTTTATTTTTGAATTTAAAAGAGAATAATTGCATTCAATGGACCGGAATCATTCATGCGAAGAATCATGGTTAGACACAAAAACTAGTAGAACAAACACATACGTAGGATACAATTTTAAGAACTTGTATGTTTTATTAAAAAAAGGGAAGAATTTCATATGTTTCTATGTAATATTCCATAGATATTGGCATATTTTCACTTTAATGAAAGATGCGGCGCCTTCAAGTTGGAGGGGAAAAAACATAAGAAAAATTAGATCTTCATAACAGGTTACAATTACATTATTCTCAAGGCATAAACATGGGATGACAATACTACTGCAACGAAGTATAAAATTGCAGAACATGGTACCACTTTTGGATGTTACCGGAAGAGATTACAATGCAATACTAATCCAAATCTGTTGCATGCCATGAGTGAGAGAATTTTATCTAAGGAAAAAAGGAATCTATTAAAGCAATGACCCTGAACTAGTAATTTGGATACAGAAGCCCTTCTAACTAGTAATTTCAACCTGAACTAGAAACTGCTTCCTGACATTGTTCTGCTTCGCAAGCCTTCTCTTCCTCTCCAGAGAAACTGGGAGCTTTTGGAATCAAACCGAGAACCTTGAACATAAGTTGATCAGCATCATAATCGTTGTTAGGTGTTGTCAGGAGCTTCTCGCCAGTGAAGATAGAATTGGCACCAGCAAGAAAGCAAAGAGCCTGCTCGGACATGGAGAAACGAACTCTCCCAGCTGATAATCTGACCATTGCTTTCGGCATAACTATACGTGCAGCGCCAATCATTCGAATCATCTCCCATATTTCAACTGGCTGAACAAGAAGGCAGAAAACATGAAATCTATTAAGCTTCAGAGAAATTGATGCTAAATTCAGAAAGCCCCTTTAAACACCATCTTTATCTGTTATCAGAAATATGAACCTTCACTTGAAAGTTGAAGCTTGGTGGGCCAACAATCATTTTCTAGTGATATCACCTAGATACTCCAGGCCATAAAATAAGCTAATTGAATAAACATGATCCGAACCAGTGATTATATTTTAACCAATAATTCTTATGTACATAAAAAGAGGTTGAAGAATAAGAAGAATATTGTGAGATCTAGAACTAAAACAAGGCCAGCGTCAAAAGGTGATTGATAAAATATACCAACATGGGTTTTGACAAGTAATGCAGCTACAGCTAATTAATTGAGAGTCAATGAATGCAATAGCATGGTTAGGAAAGCTGTTATTCTGTCATTATAGTACCTTTTGAATGGAGATTTTGAGTAAGTTAATGTTACTGGCTTCTCATTTTGCAACTGAAGCAGCAATCAGTTCATAACTTCACGAAGATGTAGTAGTTTTGGGCAGTTGCCTACGGTTTTAATAGTTTACTTCATATAAAATAATGGTTACTAGTTTCCATCTATCATTAGTTGTCAGGGAACCAAATTTGAAGAACAAAGATAAATTGAAAATCTGCAGAAAATGATTAGGCCCAATCATAATGATTATTATAACCACCACCATACTGAACTTGTAAGAAACAGGAATAAGAAGTACCTTTTGTTCCTGTAAAGGTGTGCCTTTCACTGAAACTAATGCATTGATTGGAACACTCTCTGGGTGAGTAGGGAGGGTTGCCAATGTATGCAATAAACCAACTCGGTCTTCCTCTGCTTCTCCAAGCCCTATTATGCCTCCTATTAACAGAAAAACAGACAGATTCCATGATAAGCATTTGCCTTTGCCATCGTGAAAGGAATTCTTGTCCGACATTTAAGAAGAATATGCTGTTGCATAACCTTAAGGTAAGGATTCACTTTGAAATCAAAACAAGCCCCAAACTTCCATCAAAGGCATCTTAATATGGATCAAATTTCCAAATTTCCTCTATCCATATATCAAGTTAAACTTATATTATGATACAACTGAAAGACTTAAGATGGAAAACATGAAAAACAAAAGATACCAACTAAACTGTGTTCTTTATATTCAAATTGCAATTCTTCTCTATTTTCACTATGAACTCCACAGAAATCAATCAATTTAAATATTTCCTCTTCTTTTACAATGCACTGGATTTTGTTCTTCAAAAATCTATTTAAGAAGAGAGGAGATATCAGGAAAAGCTGATTCAATCACCTGAGCAGACATTAATTCCTGCTTCACGGACATGTTGAAGGGTCTCCAAGCGTTCATCATAAGATCTTGTGGTGATGATATTCGGGTAATATTCTCTTGAGGTATCAAGATTATGGTTATAAGCTGTAAGACCCGCCTTCTTCAGTTCTACGGCCTGCTGCTTCTCTAGCATGCCCAAGGTGCAGCAAACCTCCATGCCCAAATCCCTGATATGCACCAGAGATTTCAGTCACAGACTAAGCATTAGAGAGAAAAGGAGCTATTATAGCATTTTGCATGAAGTGGCTACTCTAAAGACCGTAAATGCATGAGCTTGGCCATATGTGGCTACCTCATTTACAAAAGCTCAAGGTGTAGAAATTTCTCCAAATTCCCTCTCTTGGTACCCCACTTCAGTAGGAACATGGTTAGGGAATAACCTTTGCACTGTAATATTGTGTGCAGTTTGAAAACCTGTTGTCTAACTTAAGCAAAATGCCTTGCTTTATATATTTCTTCCATAAATGATGCATTCATTACCTGATGTCTTTCACATAATCTAAGATCTGGTTAAAGTTCGTCTTCCTTCCTATTGTGTCTCTCCAAGCAGCACCCATGCAAAAACGAGTGCTACCAGCATCTTTTGCCTGAAAAAGTATACAGAAGGTTCTAAATCATACAAACAAACAAACAAGCAAAAGAAAAGAAAATGGCATCCTGCTACACTAAACATGAACTTGATCAGATAAAACATCAGTGATCAGTATAGGGGCTATCAGCTCGAAGGGAGGGAAGAAATTCAACTAATCAGCAGGTGATTATCCAATAGAAACATTCAATCAATTTGCCAAACAACAAAATTGCATGAAGAACAATGAGAGTTCATTTCTTGAGGTGTAACCTTCATTATGCAGCTACTTTGATAAGTGAAGTTCTGGCATAATCATGAAACTTTTACTGAACACCAAAGCTAATCATATAAGCAAACAACTTGCCTTCTAGTGCATTTCTGATGACGAGAATTGTTCAATTCTAGTACCCAAATTAACAATGGGAAAACACAGAAAGGATCTAAGAATAATGTCAACCAGGAGGTATGCAAGTCAAATCAACCAATTAAGAAGCTGCGTTAAGGAAGCCATGTAAACGTGGGCAGGTTTTCAAAATTTGCAAGATAATTGAATCACATAATAACTAAAATAAGAGATAAAGCATAAATTGTTTTAGCACAAATGCCATCAGCAACAGAAAGTGTCTAATTGCCTCAAGATTCTTTTGAACCTAAATACCATAAATAAGAAAAATAAAAATAAAAATAAAAATAAAAATAAAAATAAAAAAGGGGATTAAATAAGAAAAGAAAAGAAAAGAAAAGAAAAGAAACACACCCTTTTAGCAGCCTCCATAACAGTTTCTTTAGTCATGAGCCTCTGAGCCTTGACTCCAGTATCATACCTTGAAGATTGAGGACAATAAGAACAATCCTCACTGCACCCACCAGTCTTTATGGAAAGCAAAGTACATTGCTGAACCTCTCTAAAACTATGAGCATATCTATGAACTTGAGCCTGACAAAACAAAACAAAACAACAACAATTAACTAAAATAACAAACACCCTGTTTTTCTACATTACTGAGTAAAAAGATCTAACCCCATGAAAGAGGAGATCAAGAAGAGGAGAGTCATAAACATCCTTGATTTCTTCACGTGTCCAATCATTTCTTGGACCATCTTTGATAGTTTTTTCAGCTTGAATTGCTGCAGCTGAAGAGGATGAATAACTTAATGAGGAGAGAGTGATAGAATTTAGTCTTATATGTGGTCTAAAGATTGATCTAATTGACAACATTCTTGCTTGTTTTGTGTTTGGTTCTTGTATTTTTTTTTCGTTAAAAACTAGGAGCAGAAACTGAAGTAAGCAGAAGGGGCTTTAACCTTATAGATGTCAGCAAGCAACAGGCAGCAGCCGGCAAGACAAGAAGGGTTTAGATGGAGAGTTGCAACTAGAAAATTAAATTAAACAGCACCAAACCCTCAACGGCTGAAGGGTGTGTTTAGGACGCGCTTCAAAAAAAAAAAAACTTTCGAAATTGTTTTTGTTTTAAATTGTTTTTTGGTATTTATTTTTTAAATTATTTTAATATACAAATATAAAAAGCAAATTTTAAAAGATAAAAAACTATTAGTTTAATATTACATATTTTAACTGAAGGATACAATTGAGACAATAAAAGAGATGGAGGATCCAATTGAAAACATCAGTAGTTGAAAGAGTCAAAATAAAACGGTGTATATAGTTGAGGGACTAATATGATGTTTTCCAAACCATGAAAAGTTGAAAACCCCCAACCACGTCCCCAAGCCCGGAACCGAAACTCACAAACTGGACATAGGTGAAGGGGAAAAAAAAAAGAGAGAGGGAAAGAGAGAGTGGCAATAGCAGATGAGTGGACGCAGCATAAACTCAGTGTTCTACGCGGAGGCATACCACCCAATTCAAGCTGGTAGTATTGACGGCACCGACACTGCTCCTCACGATAACGCTGTTTACCGTGCGCTTCTCTGTTCCTCCGCCGGTCTCTGTAAGTAAACACTAAATTTCACTTTCGTCCACACAATTTCTCTTTTTTCTTTCCATAAGCAATTCCATCTTTTGCAGATGACCCATTTGGAGATCCGAAGGCCATTGGTGACCCTTACTGCACTATCTTTGTTGGGCGTCTCTCACATCTCACCACAGAAGATACACTTAGAAAGGTGGAATATTGTATGTTTTTCATAGAATTTAAATAATTATTTGATTTTTTTAGTTACTAATAGTGTTTTCATTCTCAGGCAATGAGCAAGTATGGTAAAGTGAAGAACTTGAGATTGGTTAGACACATTGGTAATGTTGAAAACTGTTTCTTTGAATGTTTTTTCATATTGGGTTTCTTTTGCTGTTATGGGGTTTTCTTTCTTTCTTGTTTTGTTTGTGATATTTACTTGGTCTTGATGTTTTAATTGATAATTGATTTTGGGTTCCTTTTGTTTTGATGGGGTTTTCGTTTAATGTTATTGGTTTCATTTTGCAGTGACTGGTGCATCAAGAGGTTATGCTTTTGTTGAATTTGAAACTGAAAGGGAGATGCGCCGTGCATACAAGGTTTTATATTTAGTCTTGAGCTAGATCTGTGATGTTTTATTCTGTTTTGCTTTGCATTATCTTGCAATAGTACATCAGGTTGTTAAAGTGGGTTTGTATTGAAAGAAGTTGATGTAATGTGTGATGTTTGTTTTGTTGTTTATGCCATGTAGGATGCGCAGCATTCTTATATTGATGACTCTGAAATCATAGTTGACTATAATAGGCAACAATTGATGCCTGGGTGGATACCAAGAAGGTTAGGTTAGTTGGATATTTACTTTACTTGCAGAGTTTTGTTGCATAAGATCAAACATATAAAGGATTCTATATTGTTTTTTTCTTCATTTGTGATAGGAGGTGGCCTTGGTGGTAGAAAGGAGTCTGGACAGCTTCGGTTTGGGGGCCGGGAAAGGCCATTTCGAGCTCCTCTGTATGTGCTGTTCAATGTTTTATTTTCTACATTGAATTATTAGATAAGCTTATTGTTTTGTGATCCTATGAATAATTATGCACTGTTCGAATTGTTTTCATCTATCATCTTTGGTTGGTAACTCGGATTTAGCTATTCACCAAGTTTGGTCATATAATGTTTGCACATATTGTGTAACTGCATTGAGGGTTATAGCATGGAATGGGAGAGCATGGAAAGCACCAGTTTGTGGTTTTTTAATACGAGAAGATGAACAATGAATGTTAAATTTTTCTTGGGAACTCAAAGTTGCATTAGTACTTTAGTTCCTAACTTCATATAGATTTAAAATCAACACATGGTTTTATTTTTCATTTGTTTTGAACTCTCCTTCGTAATCCTTTTTGAGGATTTCTATATGAAGGAATGCCATTCGTATTCCTGTAAAACAAATGGATTCTAGTAATTTCCTGGGATTTTGAATAATTTCAACATACATGGAACAATGTATTGATCAATGTATTGTCAGCAGAATCTCACCATCGATATGTTTGCAAAAACACGCATATTGCTGTTCTTGTAGATTTTAGTAATTCATGCATCATGATAGAAGTTAATACTAGCAGATTTTCAGTCATCAGACTGCTTTCAAAGGTGGAAACCTTGAGCCAGTCCTTCCAGCCTCCAGGCTGGAACTGCAATCTATATAGGTCATGCCCAATTCAAGCTTGAGCTGTGCTTTAACTTGACCACAGTCTCTTGGAAACAAGGTCTGCTTGTTGTTAGAAACCAACGTGCCCTGATGTTGAATTCAATGAGGGTGGATTTGTTGGGTGATCAACATGACTAGAACATGCATGCTGAATTGCATTTGGGTTCTTCTGCTTTCTGGTTTCACAATTGGATCTAGACATTAACTACTAGTTGCAAATCCATTATTAATTGCTCCTTTGTATTGATGGGCATTGTGCATCAAGCTGGATGTGAGGAAAAAAGGATTAATTTGGTGAAATATTGAGATGGTTCAAGGTTGTTGGGAAAGCTGAATTTCATGCTTATATGATGAAAACTGTACTATGCTCTTGTGATGTTAATGGTTTACACTCTTCCACCATGCAGTCAAACAATTCCTTATGATGATTTGAAGAGGCTTGGCATTCCTCCTCCACCAGAGGGAAGATATATGTCTCACTATGAGGTATTGTTCCTTGTGACATGTTGTATGAGTCTTGTTGATATGCATGATTAAGCATATACCTTTTGCTTTCTTTCTAGGTCAATGTTATTGGAGCTGCTGATTTTTACAGTTTTCTTGTATTTGATTTATTGTATGGATTATCTATGTTATCAATAGTCAACTGAAAAGGCACTTTGAATCTTCTATGCAAGAATAATTAGATTCGCATCAGAAAACTTAAATACAGAAATGGGATAATTTTCTTTTCGTTCCTCATTCTGTTGTCTTAGGTCCCGTCACCCCCTAGAAGAAAACGGAGCTCCAGAGATAAGGAAGAAAGTTCTCACAGGAGGAGCTCCATAGATAAGGAGGCTGAGGAATCCTCTAACATAAGGAGCTATAGGGACAAGGAAGAGCACTACGGTGAAAGGCACTCTGTTGAAAAAGAAGAACACCGCCACAAAGGCAGCTCCATGGATAGATCAGAGCGCTCTCACAGAAGAATCTCACCAGAGAGGGGTGGTTACCATCACAAAAGGAGCTCTTTAGACAGGGAAGAGCACTATGAGAAAAGGAGCCCTGTGGATATGGAAGAACCCTCCCACAAAAAGCTGAGAGACAGGGAGGAGCGCACTCACAAAAGGAGCTCCAGGGACAGGGAAGAAGGCTCTCGCAAGCGCCATAAACATGGGAGTTCTTCTGATAAAAGACGCAAGGAAGATGCCTAGTAGTCAGGATTGCTACCTTACTCAATGATTATTTGCAGGCTGGCCGCTTATGTAAATTTGTTTTGAGAATATATATATATACCTCTGGTTGTAAGATTGTGTTTTGGAAATTCTTAAGCCTTTAAATCATTCTCTTCATATTTGAAGACCCGCTTCTGAATGTTAAGAAATTTTTATGTCCAAATTAGTTTCTACAACATCTGTCAACAATCAGCATGTCGGCATGGCAATATCATACATCAGATCAAATTTTGACACCGCACTCGGCGATCTTCATCTGCATCTTTTTGGCAAAGCCTCCCATCCTCCTTCCTGGGAATAAAATGGTGCCTGTTGCTAAATAATGGTAGTCCTTTGCCTTTCAAGAAACTCTCAGGATGGCCATTGTAACTGCAACTCTCAGGATCGAAACTTTCAGGACTCGCAGAAGCACACGTGCTCACGCAGGAGCATGTGCAAGAGTGGGTTGTTCACTAATATTATATGGCGACAATTTTCCAATCACCTCTTTCTTTCATGTAATTTAATACCATAACAGAGGTTTTCTTTTTTCCATCCTTAATTGTTACAATTTGGCTTTTGATAATAAAGGTTTTATCATTTAATTCATTATTATCAATAAATATAAATCAATTAACATATAATGATCAGAATCTACTCTACATGTAAGAAAGCCTTAAAGATTAAATGAAATTAATTTCCTGTCATCCAAACACAGCCATGGGCTCTGCGATGCTATTTTTCCTCATCCAAACACATGCCTGAGTTCTCTCCAATCCATAATATATTAACAAAACATTAAAAGAGAATGAGTTTTCACTGTTGAGACTAATGTTCATTGCATTTCAACACTGATCCTTTTTCTTTTGACTTTTCTTAATCATTTTTTTTTTAAATTATTGTTTGAAGTTATGTTTTCTTAAAATTAAATGTTATGATATTTATTGTGGCATTGAGCATTTTTTTTTTGTATGCGGTTGATAATCAATTTAGATTTTAGTTTTTGAAGATTTAAAAATTGGGTTTAAAGAAGTCACTTTTTTTTTTATCAAACCAAGGATTAAAGTAAAAGAAAAGGGAAGAGTGGTTGTGGATTTCAACGGTCACCCTCTTTCTTTTCTTTTCTTTTTTAAATTCACCCTTTGAAGTTTTTGTTTTAATTAAACTTTGTGATTTGTTCATAGAATTTGTTTGCATTCGGTTGATGGAAAATAAATTTTAGTTTTATTAATTTAAAACAATTGGAGAATTAGGGGCCAGATTTGAAGAAGTCACAAACTTCATGCCCTTTTTTTAATTCAAACCAAGGACTAAAATAAAACAAAAGGAAAAAAGTGGCTAGCAGTATATACGTGACAACATGTGAGAGAGGTCATTGTGATGTGGAAGCATGTGGCTCTGCATGTGGCTCTGTTCGTGCTTTGAAGGTGACATTCATTGGTATCATTAGAATTATCTTGGTGAGGGCTTATTTTTAGGTGGCATGTGGTGCTTTTTTTTATCTTGTTCTCGTTACCTGAGTTTTGAGTCTGGTAGATTTATTTGGGTTAACTCATATTATTTTTTTGTTTTTATTTCTTGAATTAAATAGTTTTTTGTTCTTGAATATTTTAGTGGTTGAGAATTATGTTTCATAATATGATTTAATTTGTTTTTTAAGGATTTATCGTGGTCTCATAACCTAGATTATGAATTTTATGGGTTAATCATGAATGACCCGGGTCGATCTATTATATCGCCGTCTAAATATTTTAAAAAATATGTCATTTGATACATCAACATCTGAATATTTAAAAAATATTTCTTTGAATATGCATTAAAATTTGTATTTATGATTACATGTTTTTTCTTCTATAAAACACGATATTAATATATTGATATTTTTTTTACGTGTAACTTCTGAGGATCTAGTTACTCTCTCTACTAAAAAAAATGAAAAACATTATAGTGTTTCACTATTCATATAAACAATGAAACATCTCAATTCTGTTTCCCTTTTTCTTTTTCATTTCTTTTAAAAAATTCTACATTTCAAATTTTAATTTTCTTTTCTTTTTTAAATAATTCTACTTTCCAAATTATTTTCTTTCAATTTCATCCTTCAATATTTTATCAGTTTTTGAATTGGTCGTTATAATTTGTTTTGATTTTCTTCCTATGAAGTTATCGTAGTCTCAAATAAATATCGTGGTATTTGGTTGGTACTCAATTTTTGCAAGCATCTATTTTTGCTATCATATTATTAAATAAAAAAATACTTTACAAAAAAACAAAATTTTTAAACCTAGCGGAGTCCATGATCCGGGTCTCGAGTTTTGCAAGTTAAGTAGCAAAGCTCGAGTCAAACCAATATATTATCATTTTAATACTAAAAAAAAGATGTCATCTTAAATTTTCTTTTTAAAGCCAAATCACGCTCTTAACAGTTGCTCACGTTGCTTTTGGACTCGCTAAGTCAACTGAGTCATATAAAGTCAACTCTTATGCAAGTTAATTTTAGACTCGGGCTAGATAAGGAGTTGAGTTGGGAGGTTTCAAGGTTGATCCATTGGTTCTGGTTTAATAACAATGTCCAATAGTTTCTTCTTCTTCTTCTTTTTAATTCCATCTTCCAATTTATTTTCTTTTTTATTGAAACTTTTTTAGTTTTTTTTTATCAATTTTATCCTTCAATATTTAATTGATTTTAAATTGATCTTCATAATATATTTCATTTGCTTTCTTTAAGGTGACCACCGTCACAAATGTTCCAATATTTGGCTAGAGCTCAACTATATGAACGTTAATTTTTTGTTATCATATCATTAAATAAAAAATAGTTTTTTAAAAAAATTGTTAAATTTAGTGGAATTAATGATCCGGGTTGGGGGTTTGGTATGTTAAGCTGTAAATCCCAGGTTGATTTAATATGTTACCGTCTCAATATTAAAAAAAAAGATATCATCTTGATTATTTTTAAAAACCAAACCATATTTTTTATCGATTCTTTAGGATATCATTGGATTCATCAAGTCAGGTAGGTCATAACAACGAAACTCTTATTGGGTTAATTTTAAATTAGGACTAAATAAGAAATCAGGTTAGAAAAATTCAATATTGACTTGCTGGATCGACTTTAATAATAACATCAAATAGTTCTTTAAACCCCCC
>Ga0307517_10005851_pt1 | contig 18392 bp, 24 predicted proteins | sample 23_EM_MG_FD_194515 | JGI IMG/M metagenome (GOLD analysis project Ga0307517, IMG submission 194515) | Populus trichocarpa ectomycorrhiza microbial communities from riparian zone in the Pacific Northwest, United States - 23_EM | ecosystem: Host-associated > Plants > Roots > Unclassified | place... | reverse complement strand
ACGCCGGGAGAGATTGTCGATCGGGAGCGGGCCGGCTCAGCACAAGGTACAGTGAAATGAGTAGATTAGGATTGTAACTATTAAGTTGCGTACAGATCAGTACAAAACATGGCACAAATAAAACACACGAGTGTTTATTATGTATAAAGAAATGCAATTGCGCTGGGAAACCTTACGAAGATTTCCCCAGCGACTCTGTGACAAGCCACATCGATTTTTCAGATCGGACTTTCACTGTGCATTCGAACGGCAGAGGATGGCTATCAAAGAGAATGATGTGATTTGGGTGAGATATCACACTCTGATATCGGCAGGAAAAAAAGGACGCTTTGCGTACCAGACGAGTTCTCGTGTAAACGCTGCTGGGGGCATCTGAACTTCCCCCTCTTCGTCCACTGGAGGTAGAATATCGAAGGTGGCCAGAATCCTCGCAATGGAAATGAACACCACCCTTAACGCAAAGTGCCTGCCCGGGCAAACCCTATCAAATTCCGGTTAGAAGGCACAAAGTGTTGATAGCCGTTGCTGAAGCCAACCTCCGACCGGAGCCAAATACCCTGTGCTCGGGGTCTGGAACCGAGGGGTTTATTTCACCATCATCAGTAAGGAACCTATCTGGGTTGAACGTGTGCGAGTCGGGGTATACCGCCTCGTCATGGAAAATTCCCCTGTGATAAAATGAGACGGGATAAGAGGTGAAGTGGTTGCAGAAGCTTACCATATATTCTCCAGAAACATAGTTCCGGCCGGAATGAACCACCCTTCATATACGTCATCCTCCATCACTGCGTGTGAGGTACCCAAGGGCGCGGGCGGATTCCACCGCAATAACTCCTTGATCATGGCTGTTAGGTACGGTAGGTCATTCAAGTCCGAAAAGTCTGGAAGTCGATCCCTGCCGACGACGCGTTCGATTTCAGCTTGTGCTTTCTTCTGTATCCCCTGATAAAGGGTCATGGCTAAGAAGAACGTGCTGAGCACGCAGTCGGTCTGCGGGCGGTCTCAAGATCGCGGAGGTCCAAGCACTAGCCGATTGTGCTCACAGTATCTGCGCCAGCGAGATGCGTGATTCCAATCACGGAACGAACTGCTTCCTCGTCGAGTCCTTGTTCATGGATCCCGGCCATATTCTGCAAGCACCCAGAAGCCATAGAGGCCTTGACTTTCTCTCCAGCCTGGAAACCGCCGGGTAAGTCGGGCGGCCTCGACGTGGATCAAAAATATGTGAAGTCGAACCTGCATACTTCGCTTGACAGTCTCAAAAGGAACCGTGATGGAGGAGTCCAAACTGGACTTGCCCGCCGATGCAAACTTGCGGAAGGTAGCGCCAGGAAACCACTCCGGGACGTATTTGACTGGTTGGGGTGAGTCTGGGGCAGACCGACAGCGGAGACAGTTCATCAACTTACGGAATGGGAGGATGTCAACCATCCACTTTCCGGGTGTAAGGCCACGCTTTACGGCGTCCATGGCTTCGTCTGCGCGACGGAGTATCGGATGATCGGGGGATTCCACATCCAGCCCGTACGCGATTTCCAGAGCAAGCGCGTCTGACAAGCTTGAGAGAAAACGTTAGCTGTTGGGGCATCCAATCCTGAGGTAACATGAAAGGCCAACAATTTGGTGTGTTCTCTGTAGTGTTCTGGGTCTTTTTCGAGGCGGACCAAAAGGGAATCCGCAGCCCTGCGCGACGCGTCTTCGTATTCCCCGACGTGGCCAGGTGACATATACTCGTGGAACAATCGGCGATAGGATTTCCATTTCTTCCCATATCTCATTCCAGAAAATGCCCATCCAAGTCCAAGACTGTGGGTGGTCGAGCCAGGGGGTCAGCTGATGTCAGACCCTGGGATGGACAGACTCACAGTTCAGCCATGATAGATTGGGGCTAGCGGTTCAAAATACGATTACCTGGCCGTAAAGACACGGAAAAAAAGACGGAACACACACCTTATCCGAGTATATTTTGGAACGTTTGTCAAGTAAATCCGATATTGTCTTTGCAGAGTTCAGGATGATCATGTCCCTCCCGAGGAGGTTCAGGTACAGGATATCAGTATCTGCGTGATTCAATAAGGTGATATTCATCGAGGGAAACCAAAGTGGTGCGGGCTCACTATACTGCCCGCCGAGCATCATGGATCCTTCCCACAGCGGAGGCCCTCGAGGGATGTCGAGCACATTCCCGATGACTGGCAGCCCCTTCGGCCCTGGTGGAAGCGGGAAAGAGTGGCTCCTCCTGCGACGCTTGAGGTTCCTATAGACGACAGAGGCAACGAGAAGAACGACGGGGAGAGCGTAGAAGAGATTGACCCTGGTCATGGCAGGCGACGGTGGGGTGGGTTGAAAGAAACATCTCTTGTTTTGATCCGCCCTTAAGAATCGCACCTCCCCCCGTCCCGTCCAAAGACCAGATTTCATTTTCCGCGGAGGGGCTTTCCATCGTACGGTTCTACAGGGAGAAGTCTAGGACAGGCGACCATTCCTCATTCAACTGGACTAGACGATCGACGCGAGCGCCCTCCTGTCGCGTCACGCACATGATAATCAGATTTTAGAACACCAAAGGAGCAGAAGGTTTTCAAGTTGCTGTAGGCTGGACGAAAACGAATCTACAACGGGTAAGACCGTGTAACCGCCACGATCCTTGGGTCTTGTTAGGGGGGAAGCTATCGAGTAAGGGCCTAAGTTTCCACCCCTTGTGGGCATGGCACGGCTTGCCCCACAATTCTGCCGTCATCACCCGAGTGCCTGGAACGCTGGTGGGAATTGAGTTCACTGGGACATTCCCGAAAACATGCGAGGCCGGAGCAGATGTCGGGAGAACAGTGGTGCAGGGAGAACGTAACTAGGACGTCAGGTGGGCGGTGTCACCTCACCCTGTGAGCGTCACTGGAATATGAGCGTTAACCCTCAAATTTCACCGGCCACCCATTGCCCTGCCGGCGCCGGCATCTCTGAAAGACCCCCAAGCAGGTGGAAAACATCAACGTTTCGCGCGTTTTTACGCGTCATAGGGTGGTCCAAGAGTTATCAACATGTTCCACCTACCCCGAATGCCCACGCCTATCGTAGAAATCATCCATCTTATGGAAACGGCAAATCCGCCTGTCGGACAAAAGACCCCGCCTGACAGGTGTCTCCTCACGGAAGCAACATGTGTGTAGCAGATCTTCCGCCGACGACCGGTCGTCACAAAGTAGCGGTGACGGAGCGACGCGCACCACAAATGGGTACACCTGCTGAGGCGGTTCGGGAAAACCGAGCCGCAGCGCCAAAAAGTTGTGCAAGGCGTTGCGATTGTGGGAATCGCGTCGCTCGTCATGTGATTCTCCCGTCACTTGCCTCTCGCCGCTCCGACTGCCACAGACTCCGCGGTTCGACACGGAAGACCCTTATATGTTCACAAGGGCACGATGAACAACGAGAGCCTCAAAAGAGCAGCGTTTAGTAGTACGTACCCATGTGTCACACTACTCGAGAAGAGAATAGGACCACTCACCGGAACACGTGTCCAGCCGCATTGTTCGTGGTCTCGAACGTATGTGATCAACTTCGAGGTCGGTATTCTTCCAGTATTTGATGGAGTTTCTCTTGCAAGCTAGCCTTGTACTATGGGATCAAGGTGTGGTGGACGACGAGTTTGGGCTTGAATGAAATCTAACGGCACCACTTTTCAGCACCTGGTAGACTACACCCTCGGATATGAGAAGAAACAAGAAGTTTCGGCAAAGAGCCGCGAGGCACTTGAGAGGATGGGTCACAGAGACCTCAAGCTGAATGAACACGAAAGTCCGTCCCCACCTATGCGACTAAACACCAGCAGGGATACTCACCCGTGTCTCTATAGCTGCCATCGCTTCTGAGATTATACATCCAGACGATATCCATGTGACGTTCTCAGGCGAGTCCTTCTCCGGGAACAATTCATCCCTTTCTCCTAACGCGCATAGGACAGATGTTGGTGGTCTAGACGACATCATCTCCTCACTACGCGAGACGATCATATACCCCCTCCTGTACCCCAACCTTTTCAACAACTCCTCCATTCTCTCCGGCGCGCCCAAAGGTGTCCTCCTCTTCGGTCCCCCTGGATGCGGAAAGACAATGCTCGCAAAGGCACTCGCCAAAGAATCAGGGGCCACGTTTCTCAACGTCGCTATCTCCGCCCTAACAAATAAATGGTTCGGCGAGTCAAATAAGCTCGTGGCGGGTCTGTTCAGCCTTGCACGGAAGACGCAGCCTTGTATCATCTTTATCGATGAGATTGACTCGTTTTTGCGGGAGCGGACGAAGGGGGACCATGAAGCAACGGCGATGATGAAAGCTGAATTCATGACGTATGTCACCCTCGGCTCCCATTCCTTTCCTGGCACTGACCCATCCTGTTCTATAGACTGTGGGATGGGCTGCTCTCAAGTAAGGAACGGATAATGGTACTCGGCGCGACAAACAGACCGAACGACATCGACTCTGCCATTCTGCGCCGAATGCCAAAGAGGTTCGCCATCCGCCTTCCGGACACTTCACAACGGAAACGAATCCTGACCTTGGTACGCATCTCTCCACTCCCCGTCTCATGAGACGGCCCTTTCTGAGTGCTGTCGTTGTGTAGATGCTCAAAGAGACCGAGTTGGACGTAGATTTTCCCTTGGACGAACTGGCACAACGGACGGATGGGTTGTCGGGGTCAGACCTCAAGGAACTCTGCAGGAACGCTGCGATGGTGCCTGTAAGGGAGTATATGAAGAAGATGGATAACGATCCCGCTACATTGGCCATGGCCAAATTTAAGGTACCTCCAAAGATGCTGAAGGTTATTTGGAACCACACGCTGACGATTCATGAAGGACCTCAAATCCAGACCACTATCGCTTGAGGATTTCTTCAAGGACGAAGCGACGAGTATGCTCCTACCCCTCGACACCACTTCAGCGGCGGATACAACAGAGGGAGCATCAGAAGAGTTCCATGACGCTCCTGATTCTGATTTACCCTGAAATGGGATGCATCCACGTCACACCTAGGACTCGTAGGGTCGCACATAGAGACGAGAGCAATACTTTACAGTAAGACATACATGTACCTTCAGACTGCTAATCCATGACCACCACCCCGCATATACCCTCGTCCATCCCGTGGATCACCTAACCTTGTACATCTGGATGATAAGATCACCAGGAGGACTTGCTTCATCGCTCTTCACCGAATACCGAATTTCGACGTCCAACTCTCGAGCATTCTCGTCGCTTTTCCTGCACGAGAAAGTCCCAGCCACGATGGTGCCCTCGTGAGCCCTTATCGGTTCATTGAGGAGGAAAATCGTCTGTTTCCAATGCGTCGGGACGCTCTCCGGTCCGGTGCTGAAGCTCGTTATTTTCTCCTCGCTAGGCGTCTTGATACCTCCTTGGCTCGCCCGTCGCCTCGGTTGGAACTTCCCTCCAAGGGGCCACACCTCCACGACGACAGGCGAGCCCTCGTGCACCACATTGACCTTCGTTGATGGCGAAATCGGCATCCCCAACGGAGAAAAGAACGTGTCGAAATACAATACGAAGGTGCGAATTTTAGTGCGTTTTGTCGAGGTGCAAACGAGGGAGAAGGACGATTGGAAATTGAGCTGACGTGGTTGTGCGTCTGGGATATATATATCCTACATGGAGAAGGAATCGAGAAAGGTTCGTTAGAACCGTTATGAAAATTTTCTGCATTCACAAACCTTAATAACGACAGGATCGCTGACCAACGTCTCAGGTTTTACGATGTCGATAATCGCTTCCCCGTACACCTCCTCCTTCATTGCTGACATGTCGAACCCTGTTGCACAATTAGTCACAAAGTGCGGGTCTCCTGTCTTCGCCGCTCACCGTAAACATCGTCCCACATCCCCAACCTGTCTTTGTAGATCTCCGTCCCCTCGCACAAACTAAGCATCATCCTGCACTGACTCGGCGCGAGAATCCCCCCGGTCGGAGGAACCGGTCCCTCGCCACCAAGACGGAATCCAACATGGATTCGTACAAGAGGGCGTAACCCATCCATTCGGAGATGACCACATCCACCTGAGTCACCCCGTCGGGGAGTACGATATCTTCGATTTTTCCCTGTATCACCCTGGACGTGATATAGATCCCCGTAAGCGGCCACGCGTCCTTAATGGAAGGAATGAAGAACGGAGAAACGCAGAGGAAACGCACGTGATGACATCGTCGTGACCGTTATCTTTTATTATCGTCTCCGCTCGTTTTACGATATCGCTCGCCTCGACGGCGTAGACCCGTTTTGCACCGGAACGAGCCGCAAACATAGAGAGTATACCGGTTCCACAGCCGACGTCAAGAACGACAGCGTCATTAAATACGGTCGGTGTCCCGAGGATGAATGATGCGTAACTCGAGGTGCGCACTTTGTCAGTGAGCATCGTGGCGTGAATATCTACGGCCAAACGATCAGTCTCCTCGGATCGCGGGTGAGGAGATTCCAAGTACCGTTGGATCCGTAGCTTGTGAAGTAGTGAGAATCATCGTCTTGTTTGGGAACGGCGGAGTCCTCTGTGGAGGAGGATGCGGCCGCGTCTGCGAGTTTCTCAACATCCAGGCTCTTGGTCACGAATTCCCGATAGTCAGCCAAGGCCTGCTTTGCTTTGCCGAGGTTTGCCTCGAGGACTTTTATCCTATGGAGAGCGGACTCCAGGTCTTTAGGGGCTGCTCCGGAAGAGGTGCCGATGTCCTCCTCATCGGACCAGCTGCCTGATTGGGATTCTACGCACATCGAAGTGGAGGCTGAGTATCTGGTGATGTCGAACTTGGTGTATTTGGCGGTCTACTCACGGAGAAGAGGATCGTCCTCGATTGCAGGTATGAGGTACTGATCGTCGGTGAAGAAAGGTTCCGCCCCCGTCAGGGAAAGAAGGTCGGTGGCAGGGGGTTTCTACGACAAGTTGTGAGCAACACGACATTGTGGATGTGAGGGTGGCATAAGCACGACCTGCTTGCGAATGTAGTTGATAAGTCTGGCGCGTTGGTGGAAGTCGAGAGCTAGTAAAGGATATCTTCAACTTTAGTGGGACCCACCAAAGGAGTTTGAATCGAAGATGGAGTGGGCTCACCGAGCTTGTTAGAGACACGATCCAGGTTGAACTTGTGTGTCTGTTCGTCATACTCTATAGCCTTTGCGACCGAAGCAAGTTTCTTGTCTTCGAAGAGTGAATAGCACGTTCTGTTCTCCTGGGAATCCGAGACCCAATCGTCCCAAGTTTTAGGATCGTTTTGATCTTCATCTTCGTCGGAAGAGGATAAGCAAGACCCGGAATCGATATCGTCTTCGGGTCCCTGGATGACGTCTTGACGATGTATACGTATGCTCATGACCGCACACACGGATATGGCCAGATGACCCTGTCTCGAAGTGAAGGGGGTGATTTTCGTATTTCCTTATCAGGACCGCTCATGCACCGGCTGTTGCCGGCCCGGGGACGACTCCCCCATCGAGTCGTTTTTTCCTTCCGTCCGGCCGCTGACCACAGGCCTCTGGATCACCGGCCAACCAAACAGCAGAGGCCATGTAGAGTTATTTCCCGTTCAGGAGCCCCCCCCCCCGGGATTTACAAGCAAACCGAATCCGCCGATATCGATGTCGTGGGGAGGGCCTCGTTGACCAGTTGACATACCGGTACGATGTACGTCGTGTTACTCAGAGGTGAGTTCCCCGACCACCGTGCCTGGCGTGATCTTCCCCGCGTTGCGACCGAGAATGAACGTTTGTTGTTGAAGGGATTTGCTGACACATGTTCCTCCTTTCTGCGATTCTACGACCCAACAGGCATCAAGCCCTATCAACACCTTTGACTCCAAGGGACGAATCAAGGTTCGTGACCTCGGAGTGTCGGGAGAGTTGGTCAATTCAATTGCCGACACTTTCGTTAGTGCATCGAGTTACATGAGCGTGAGTCCTGATACCCTTTAGGCATTCTTCACGCGAGGGTTGCTAACTGTTGGCGTATTGACCACAGTGTACAGCCCGAACGCATTCAAGGGGCCCAGTACACCATAAGTTGGATGTCTTGTTGATCGGAGTTTCCTTGATCGAGCTCGCGCTGGGTAGATCCCTGTTCTCTGAAGACCAGGCTTCGGACATCAGTAAATGTGGCAAGCATTTTATTTCACACTTTTATCAGCTTATTTCAACCTTTTTCAATTATTTGACATTATATAATGTAGGTCCAAAACTTACATGGTCTTGAGGGGTATAAATGGCAGAGAGCTGTCAAGAATAAGATCAAATAGGTAAGCAAATAAGCAGGGTGCCACGTTTACTGATGTGATGATTTGGATTGAGGTGGCTCTCAAGGAACCTTGTCATCTGGCAACCCAATGTCCACTTCCTGCACAGAACAGAAGAGGATAAAGAGAGGAAATGGAGGAGCATGGGGGTCAGTCTCCAGTGTGAGGTGAAGATGATGAGTATTCTGGGGTTACCTTGACATATTGTCAATGGGCCAGAGCCTAGGTTGGCACCAGGGATTTGTTTGTAATCCTCTGGAGGTCATAATCAATAAGTATCCTTGTACCATCCAATGTTATCATGGGATTTTTCCCTCACTTCCTTCCAATAGCACTTCTACCTCTAGCACTAACTGAATAGACTGTCTGTTTACCATGGGATTTAAGAAGTTGGAAAGCCCTGAGATGTCTCACTGTTGGACAGTACCATATGGATTTGGATGAACACCTTAGTTGTTAGTTATATAGCACAAAATATAAGTGCTTTAGTCATCTAGGAGGAAAGTTTTTGGTATATATAATCACAGGAATGAGTAGACAGAATACAAAAGCTGTAGATCCCTAATGGGGTACATAATTACACTCCAAAATCAACACCTCTCCAGAGTCATAACCAACAACTAGATACTGACCATTCCACTGTGCATCTGAAGACTGTGCAAGTCTCCCAGGTAGTTGTAAAACTACCTTTTTAGTAACTGGATCCTCAATCCCAGGTACAAATGATCTCTTCTGCCTGATACCACCAATAAAGCCCAGCTGGGGCATACCTGATATTGAAAAAGGAGTTGAACCCAAGATCATTCCAAAGTTCCACCCCATATTCATTGATGGTTTTGAAGAAAAACGGAACCAGACTTTCAGGCCATCAATGGTCAAGAGGCAATCATTTGACAGATTCAATCCATGCATCACTTTTCCCACAACCTCTCCTGTCCATATAGACAAGGCTTGAATGGAGTCCTTATCCAGGAAGAAAACTTTAGATCCATCCCCTGACATCCTGAAGTCCTTAACACCATCTCCAGGTATATACACTGTTCTGAGAAGTTCATCATTCTCTATATCCCAAATGAAGATTTTCTCATTGTTGCACCAAACAGAGATCAACCTGCCATTGGCCAACTGGGTATCTATCCAGTGGAAATTGTTGGCTGGGGTTAGGAATGATGTCTTACAGAGTCCAGTTAGAATATCCCAAATTCTCACCACTCCATCTGAATGACTTGAAATTGCAATACCATCTTCTGCCCGCAGGGTTATGGATCTGATTGGGGCTGAGAGAAGTATAGACTTTTCATCAACCAGAACTGGGTCTGTGGATGATGTACCTAGTTGCCAGAACTTGACAGAGTAGTCAATGGATACTGAGATGAGGGAGGAGGGGGAGGAAAATGCAAGAGAGGAGATCATTTCAGTATGGCCAATTAATGTCTCAAGGAGATGAGGGTCTGAGCTGGTAATATCCCAAATGTATACTCTACTACCAACAGCTACTGCAATAACCCTGTTATCAGGGGAGAAACTGAAGCAACCAGGATTGATGTTGGCCATATGGAATTTAGCCACAATTATTTTAGAATCAGAGGTTTGAACCTCAATAGCTGATCCATTATACACAGCAAACTGGGTACCATCCAAAGAGAAAGTGATGTGAGAGCCATCATATCCAGGTGCAACCTGCTGACCATCAATGTCCCACTGCCAGACTTTCTCACCAGACACAGACATAAGATGGTTGGGTTCCAAGGGAAAGAAGCAAACATAGTCCACCCAACCCTTTTGCTCTATGGTATGATAGCACTCTCCTGTCTGGATATTCCACAAACAAATTGTGTTGTCCATAGATCCTGAAGCAATTATAGTGTAGTCTGCTGAGATGGAGACAGAATAAACTGATTGTGTATGACCCTGGAAGGTCTTGACAACCCCACCAGTCTGCATATCCCAAAGCTTGACAGTATAGTCAAAACTACCAGATACAAGTGATGCCCCATCTGGTGAGAAGGCAAGGGATGTAACCCACTCAGTATGCCCAGAAAGAATGGCCACTTGGATGCCTGTGATGGCATTGAGAATGATGATGGATCCAGAACCTAAACCAATTGCAATAACATCTTTCCAGCATGAGAGCCCATCTAGGTAATCATTCAATGAAACTGTGCGAAAACATGTTCCCCATCCAGCTGAGACCCCCCTAACCACCTTGATCTCTTGTGAGAACTCTGTACTGTAGTACTGATGGAGCCAGGATGAAGAAGGGGTGATTGGGAGGGCAAAATGGTATATATGGGAGGGTGAGCTGTGGATTGTGTCAAAGTGTTCTAGGATGAGCCTCTGGCTGTCAGTTGTCCACTGGCACATAGTTCCTGCCTAGGTAAGTGTCAATATAGGTCCAAATCAAAGTTCTGTATCAGACTCACTGAAGTACACCATTGTTCAACATCATTTATGGCATAAACTCCCATTCCAAGATTCCCTGTGAGTGCAAGGACCTCAATCCAATATGGCAAACACATTGTGAAGAATTGGTTGATTCCCCTCTCTACTTCCTTGATACAGGAGTTACTGCTAGGAATCTTCAAAAGGTGCTTTGTCCAGAAGCAACATGCATATTCAAGGGCAGCCCCAACATAGTCCCTACATCGAGCAGAAAGATCTTCAACCTCACTGAGAACAGTGTGATCATCCAAGTTGCACATATTCTTTTTCAACCTTTCCCTCATTAGTTTGAGACATGAGAGTAGAACTTCTGCATGATGGACTGCAGGCTCCACAAGGAACCTTTTGTCTCTACATCGCTCTGGGTCTGTGAGGAAGTCAGGAAATGACTTATGGAAAGTGAGAATTGGATCTTCTGTGCCCTCTGGGATAAGGAGGACAGAATGGAGGGACCGTATGGTGCTGCGGATATCTGATGTGTCATATCCTAGGAGTTCTGAAAGACTCTCAATTGAAAGGGGGTTGAAGATGAGTACAACTGCCCCAACCACAGCCTGGAAACAGGAATGGTGCTGGCTGTTATCTGTGTGGAATGCTTGCTCAAGGACCTTGGTGTAGAGCTGGTCAACTCCAGACTTTCCTTCTTCAGCAGTACTTTGTGGGAGTGAGGTGATGAGAGCAAGCCTCTTCACAGGTGGATTGTTTTCTGAAGCAACAAACTTGACAACTGTTGAGGCATAAATGAAGAATCCAGCTGCCTTCTTGCACAGAATTTCAATATCAGGTGAACTTGGCCAATCTTCTGTAGAATCACAGTCACTTCGATTTTCAGTGAGGTTGGTTAACTGTGTTTGAAAGAACAGCTTGATATCGTTGTCCACCATTTCTGGTTTGACCTCATGGAGCTTGAAGACCTCCGTGATGGGGAGGAGTGACTTTAGGCGAAACCCAGAGCGAATTCGGGCTTCAGGCCGTCCGGTGATGAAGAACTTGACATGGGGTATCTTGTTCACGTAGCGAGAGAGTATTGACAGGATTGCCGAGGCGGGTTCTTCATCTTTGCACTCGTCAAGGGCGTCAATGATGATGAGGGTTGGAATGCGCTGGGTGGCCTCGAGCGGATGAACGATAAGCTTCTCCATCTGTGAGCAAAGGGACTCCCGCCCGACATCGGGGCTTGCCTTCAAGACCTGGAGTAACTTCTTTCGGAACGCCGGATATCGATAGGCGAGCTGGAAGGCAAGTGTTGGGAAGATCGCCTGAAGATTGCTCCGGTTCTCGAAGTCCCGCGAGCAGAAGAAACTAGCCCCGAGTTTTCCATCCGCAAAGGTCGTTTCGGCGAACGTTTGGGCGATGGTTGATTTTCCGGTTCCGGCCAGGCCGTTCAGCCAGAAAACGCGCTGGTCCCGTTTTCCCGTTAACCAGCGTTCAATCTCCGAGAGGACATCCTTCCTCGTTCCCCTCAGGCACCCTTGCCTGTTCCCGCAGCGGTAACTAGCGTCCGCGGTGTGGTACATCCTGTCGAGAACGGCGAGGTCCGCTAATTCCTGTTTATCGGTTATAGCCTGCGAGAATGGAAGACAAGAGGGCGAGACTTACGATAAGCTGGCAACTTTTGTTGTGGATATCTTGTTGTAGCGAAGTCTAACATGAACAATCAGGTACGGTAGGAACAAGTGGTTCAACGAACGAACCTGATATTCCACTATCGCGTCGCGAATATCCTCCACCAAACCGTCAAGTTTATCGGCGTTCTTGATGTTGTTGAAAAAACCGTCAACCATTCCTTGTTTTGCCAGTCGGGTTAGATCCTGATCAACGTCCTCCAATTTACTACAAATCCTCGTATGTCAGACTCAGGTCCCAATTCGGAGGGGACAGAGTTACCGTTCCAAGATATTTCTCCTTGATTCCTCCTCGATGTCGTCCTCACAGACAGGTGCGCAGAGCAAATCGGCAAGCGCTTTAACCCGGGGTGCCAATGATTCTATCGTCTGCTTGTTTGCCTTCGTTCGCTTGGGTACTTGTAAGTGATGCGGATGGCGTATATGGGTGGAAGGCGTACCCCGCAATTGTCTACGATGAAGCAGAGGCCCCCGGCGACAGATTTCAGCGGAGGAAAGGCGTCTGCGGAGTCTCTCACCCCGCGGAGGAGTAACCCTACAGCGGCAGATGTAGTGGACTTCCAGCTTGATTCGTTTTCATCCGCGGCAACGCTCGGTTTACCACTTTCATTGACACGAAGAACTCCTGGTGCGTGATCAGGAACGGCGGAGGTTTCTTCATTATCTGGAGGAATGATCAAAGACCGTTACGGGAACAACCACGTTCACGTACTGTCGGGTTCCCCACTGCGCGGGATTGGAGGAACGGACGGTTGCTCGACTTTCTCTCCATCAATATCGCCCCCTTCTCGATTGGGTCCACTCCCCGTCGTAACCTCGACGTTTGGATGCGTATAAGGCCTCTGGCTGACTTCTCTCCCATCGATGCGTACCTTATCTCCTCCTCGGTCATTTTCACTTTCAGCTGCTGGCACAAATCCCAGCACAGATCCTGGCTCGCTCGGTTGAGGTGGATCCTCCCCATCGCCACCTACCACGACATTGGGCCCCGGTTGCGGAAGCGAGCCCGCTGGACCGGCCCTCTCCCCATCCGAGTCAGCCTCCGCCTCGCTCGGCTGGCGTTTTCTCCCCGTTAGTCTGTGCTTGAGTTTCTCCTTCAGCTTAGAGAATGGCTCTCGGACGTCCATGTCGGTGTTGGATCAACGCAGATGGTGGTACGATAGTGGATGATTGGACTCGTGGGAGTTGCAAGTAGGCGCCGAATGGGTCCCCTCAGACGCAATTTCTCTGCTGGACCTCCGTTGCTTTCTTCTCTCCTTTCCGTTTTCATGCAGATATCGGCCGTGAGTTGTTCGTATAACAGTGTTCTCCCTTCGGTTAACATTCCCTTGATGTTGATCAGTTTTAAGTGTATTGCAGGCCGCCAATGTCCTCCGGCGGAGATGTCCTGATGCGAGTGTGACTTGAGAATCAGCTTGCCTTCGCTTTATTCGATACCTTCGAAAGTCCACTTCCTGGTCATGAGTCTAGGTACGCTGCTTGAACGCGTCTTCTTGTTCCCATCGCTCTCACCCCCCTCAAGCTGCTGCCAATCTAATTTATCCTGAGAGAGATAGCACCGCTCTGGGCATCCCCACTGCTCACACGAGAAGGGACCGAACCCCCCGCACGGAAACTGCGCGCACCCGTCTTCACTCTCGGATTTGGAGAGCCGTGGCCGCCAAACGTGTTGCGAGGGAGACCGGATATATAGGAGGGCCACTGAGACGAATGCAGCATCTACAGTTAGCCGCGACCCAGGTCGATTCGCTCCCTCATCGGCTATCTGCTTTCAGGTTACACTACGTTTATTTGTCTCCTCAGGACTCGGTACTACGGCGGACGAGCGTTCACACTATTCGAACTTCGCATTCAACTTCCTATTCCCTCCCCAAATAACGCAGGAGGTGGAGTAATACAGGCTGCATTCTTTTATCCACTGGTGGTCTCGCCGGCGATTGATGTTCATGGCGGATTCGTTTTCGGAGACGGTCCCAGGACCCTCGGACACGTCCCACTCCGATGGGTTCTCTGGCTGAACCCACGCTGTCACCCTACCCAACGTGATCAAGACCAACACGTTTACTCTCTCTTAGACCATGGCGGCGCCGGGATAAACTTACGGCCGCCGTTGTGGACCTCGTCCGGTATGGCATTTGGACCAAATCTGGATGACGTTGTTCGGGTGATTGAACTTACTGGATTCGAGTTTTTCCCCGTGAACGAGCGTGAGGAGATCGCAAAGGTAGTCGAACAGGAGGACACAACTGATTCTGAGGCGATGGTGCGGCGACTTTTTAGGGCCCGTTTTCTCGGATTAGTTGACGCTGAGGACTGTCGTCGACCGTGGAAGGGGTTCGGATCCTTCCTCTGTTCCTGGTGGCGGTGCGGATTATCAGTCGTCGGACCAAAACCACTTTCTTGGTGCCCAATGCATTTTCCGCTAAGACTTCTCCCTCGTCCGATAAAAGCAGCAGGCGGCGATTAGTGGGGATGGCATGGAGGGGGTTATCAACAGCTAGGGAACTCGAGAGGTAAAAATATAAAAACTTTTCCTGCGGGAGTTGAACGCACGAAGTTGATTACCTGACATTCTGCAAGTGACAGTTATCTGGCAAGGCTGTCAGCCCTCCGGCGCTTGTCATCACTCGGGCTGCCGGGTACCTGAGCCTGAAATCAGATGCAAAGTGGATGATAAATAACCTGCTCACTTGCCCGGGTTCACGCACGCCATGAGAAGAGATTTTCCAGGTGATTGATGGTGACCTGGTCGTATTGATCGGCGGTTCCGTAGGACGATAACCGAGCCGGTAGACATCGTGGAAGGGCACAAGCTCAGGAACGCAGAGCCGCCCGTTGAAGCTTATGATATCGGGAGGATCAGCTGCATCCGCCGCCCATCACTGACGACGGGTGAATCGAGGCCAAGGGCCCAGGGATCCCGCTCCTCCGCCACGGTCCCTGAGGAGATCCAGGCAACAACGACGGCATTCATCTCGGAATCCTCTCTCAGCGCTTCTCTCAGCATCGCGGCCATCTCGGTGCCCCGGATGTCACCGACACGAGTCTTATACCAATTCATCCCTCCTCATCTCCAATCCTGCCGCTCCTCCCCCCCCTCCTCTCATCACCATGAACTCCCAGCTCGTCGCAGAATGGTCCAAATACAACATCGCGCTGTACAGTACACAGCGCCCGCCTCCTCTTGGAACCGTGGACACGGCTGAAAAGTTGGAAAAGTTGGCTAGAGAGCATTTGACCAAGGTCGCAGGTGAAGGTACGATAAGCAGTGAACGGTTTTCGATAGCGGATCAAACTCAACGGAAGTTTTTCAGGTGCTTTCCTCTACGTCTTTGGAAGCGCCGGTGTGTGGAAGACCTACGAAGCCAACCGCAACGCTTTCAACAAATGGGCCATTATCCCTCGCATGCTGCGAAACTGCACCGCCCGCAACTTGGAGGTACCACCAGTTTTCTTTCCGAATCACGGTTTGAGTGACGGAAATTCAATGGGTTCCAGACAATCATCTTCGGTCAAAAACTCAAAGCCCCGTTGCTTTTGGCCCCGATTGGGGTACAGGGCATCCTTCATCCCGAAGCTGAGATCGCTACCGCGACAGCTTCGAGGGATCTTAACATCCCAATGATCTTGAGCACTGCTGCCACTCGAACGATGGAAGAGGTGGCTGAAGCCCATGGGGACGGTCACCGGTGGTATCAACTCTACTGGTAAGCCAGCCGCGTCCTCTATCCTAACCATCGATGACTCATCGTTCGTCAGGCCATTCAGCGACGATGTAACAGTGTCACTCCTCAACCGAGCCAAGAACAGTGGCTATTCTGCTCTTATCGTCACTCTCGACACCATGTCCATCGGTTGGCGCCCCCACGATCTCGACACGTCTTATCTACCTTTCATTCATTCATACGGCTGCCAAACCGGCTTCGCAGACCCGGTTTTCATGGCCCGATACGGTAAACAACCAGAGACTCGGTCTAAGTTGGTGTTCCCGTACAATCCTCAAGAGATCAACGCCCGCGCTGAACGGGGAGACCCTGAGGCGAAAGCGACGATTCACATGGGAAACGAATGGGTTAAAGAGATGAGTTCGGGTAGACAGAGGTCGTGGGACGAGCTCAAGCTGCTCAGGGATAATTGGCAAGGACCGCTTGTCCTGAAGGGAATCCAGTGCGCCGCGGATGCTGAGCTCGCGATCGACGCCGGGGTAGATGGTATCGTCGTCTCGAATCATGGTGGCCGGCAAGTTGATGGAGGAGTCTCGGCTCTGTGGTCCCTGGAACATATTATGAAATCCAGCAAAGTCAGGGAGGCCCAGGCGAGTGGGAAGTTCACGGTTCTGTTCGACTCCTCTATCAGGACTGGACCGGATATCTTCAAGGCGCTGGCATTGGGAGCCCAAGCTGTTCTACGTAAGCCGTTTTCCTTATTACACCGGATGCCAAGTTGCATCATGAGAGAGTGTTTTTTTTCCGCATTGTCGCTGATCGTTACCATTTGGTTAGTGGGACGTCCGTACGTATATGGTCTCGCTCTTGGGGGAGCCGATGGAATCAAGCACGTTGTGAAGACAATTCTTGCGGAACTTGAAGTTACTATGGGCCTTAGCGGTTACAAGGCTATTGACGAAATCCAAGGCAAGGGCGAGGATATCCTCGCGAGAGTTGCTCCTGCCTCTGCATGTAAACTGTAGCGAACACGAGCCGGATTTATCCGGTATACATATCAATTATACATGACGATTTCGCGTTCGGCGGTGAATCAATTTGAATCAATGCATGGACTAGGGGTTGAACAGAACGATAGTCCGAGGGTGATTCTGGTTGTATCGAGGGTTCCGAGGTGGAGCGCATTCATCCGATATTACTACTAGGTAATATCTCGAACCCAGAGAAATGCTGGTCACGGCTACTATTGGGGAACACATACTATCAGATACGCTGCAGCCCCACATGAGATCCGGTGCACGTCAGACGGAGTTAGCGTCTAAGCTTCCATTTCCACCGTCAAAAACCTTGCTTTCGGATCTCACGTGGAGTTGCGGCGGACGTGGTTCCCAGCCGCAACCCCGGCTAGCACCCCGGACTCAAACCACAAGAACGTCTGGCTCGAAATTGGACTAGACTGACCACCGCGAGGCTTCTCGAGTTCTGCAGGGACGAAACGTCAGAAATTGAGGGGGGAAGTTACCAGGTCCGTGGTTCGAACCTTCGAAATTTGTGGAAAAGGCACGTTGATTGCGTTACGCAAAGCCGACGACGTCCGAAACGGTTTGTCTCCGCTGAATCCGCGCGCAGACACTGATGTGGGAACCCGACGGCTTGCAGTTAACCGCTGAGCGTTGAATACTCGAACGTTGAACGTCGAAACGTCGACCGTGGGTACGACGTCTGGTGCTATGGCGAGTCCCGCAACTCGAATGGGGACGGATGTTCTTACCAGTTGCGTACCTCCTTTGTGATAACTCGACGTACTTGGCATCATCTGTTGTACACGGTCGTGGAGACAAACCCAGACTCCACGACCTTGACGTATCGAATACGTACTACTCGCCCTCCAAAGGTGACCCAGCACGGGCTGGGTATTCGGATCGCAGCCTCCTGCTCCACATGAGTCAGACTACTTGACGGACACCCGAACTAGAAAGCCTGCGCACACCCCGATACGTACGCGACATATCGCTGTTATGAATCGATCTCGGAGGATACCCCTGCGGGTCGCAGTTCCGAACCCTCGACAACAGGCTGCGAGCTACAAGCTTCGAGCGGCGGTTCTCGGACCTTACGAGATCCGAACTCGCGAGATCTCCGTCCTGGGATCTACAGTACAGTCCTCCGCTATATGTACAACTCCGCCGGGAATCGGGGAGTTCCATATCATGCCTTGATCGACGTGCGTCGTGACGCACGATGGGACGTCCGCGGGACGGAGATCCGTGAAGTGACGATTCCCCCGCTTCGAGTCCGATGGCACCGTTCTTCCCCCCTGACCCTGGCGTTTGTGAACGGAGATGAGCGGAACGGGGATTACGAAACTAGTGGCGATC
>Ga0307517_10005850_pt1 | contig 18393 bp, 11 predicted proteins | sample 23_EM_MG_FD_194515 | JGI IMG/M metagenome (GOLD analysis project Ga0307517, IMG submission 194515) | Populus trichocarpa ectomycorrhiza microbial communities from riparian zone in the Pacific Northwest, United States - 23_EM | ecosystem: Host-associated > Plants > Roots > Unclassified | place... | reverse complement strand
CTAGCCAAACACATAGCTAAAAAAGCTTAAAGAACAGGGGGGGGGGACGAAAAGAAAAAGGCTATCCTGCTAAAAAGGAAGTCCTGGACAAGACCAAAAGGCAGGCCTCATGATCTTCACATGGTACGTATAACAACGTGGGCTTTGTCTCCAACAAAATCTCAAGAACAGCCACATTAAGCTAGTTAACACCCACCTGCACTTGGAGAGGGAGGGACGAGGGATCAGGGATCAGGGCTCTAATATTTTCATGAGTTTATTAGAGCTTTATTTGGCCTAATTATCTTGGTTAAAGTTTAAGCTTTAATAAGGACCAGATTATTGTGCTTGTTGCATGGCGTTCATTGCAGCTAAAACGAGGCGTAAATCCGAAAGTCTGGCCTTGAGAGCCACAGATTCAGACATTAAGCGGCCATTCTCTCTCCATAATACGTGAGACTGGTTTATAATTGAACCTAACCGGTTCTGGAGCTCCCGGTTTTGGATTTTCAACCGGTTTAACTGTTGCGTGAGGTCCTCTAAATGCTTCTTCTTTCTCCAACGGGACCTTCTGGCAGACTCTCGGTTCGATACCATGCGCCTGCGCTTCCTCTCGTCGATTGAGTAAACCGCCTGGTTCGATCCCCTTGAACCGGAGATTTCGGTAGGAGAGGGGGGTTGGAGGAGAGATAAGAGTTCTTGAATCTCATTGGCCGTCAACCCGGGGCCATGAACCGGGTGCTCGAACTGGACCGCTTCCTGGGCAGAGAACATGATGGGTGGACCGAATTAATGAAACAGGTTTTTCAAATTTAGCCGCGAGGGAGGAAAGGAAGGGAAAAGGGAATGATGAAGTGCTGGGGATGGCTATTTATGCACCAAGGGAAAAGACACTCGGGGCCCACATGAAGAAAGGATTTTGGAAGAGCTAGGGCATTCTCGTCCAGAGGGCATGTATTTATTTTCATGTAGACCCAGCTTTAGTAGAAGGTGCCATGGTGGTGGGAGTGCTTTTTTTTTACTTTGGTCTGCCTTTTGAATTTCCTGTAGAGAACTGGTTGTGGGTCAGGGAGAAGGGATAGGTTAGCTTAGGTTAGCTTAATCACGAAGAATCAAACGAAAACAACTTAACGCAGCCACTTAGGGATGGCTTGGCTTGTTTACACGGTATGCGGTGTTTCAAACTGCGGTTTGAATAAAAAAACAGCTAACTTATATTACCTTTAATTTTGAACCGTATGGTTTAGTCCAAAATGGTGGGTTACCAAAGTTTAATTAATGCTTAACATGTTATTCTTCTATCAATTCGATTACGCATTGAGTGGATAAGATTTCTAATCTTTTATGCTTGTGCAAATGCATCGTCGAATTTCTGCTTTTTATAGTTAATCTATTACAATTCGGCTTTTTATAGTTAATCTATTACAATTCGGTTCATGCGAGATGATATTATTTTAAGATTTTTTTAAAATAAATAAAAATGAAGTTATTATAAAAAAAAGTAAACCGATCCTTTTTAAATTTTAATAATATTGTAGGTTAATTCATTAAGTTAATTAAATTTAATCCGGTCAACTTTTATCTAGTTTGATACAAAACCAAACTCAGTTTAGAAATTTTAATTTTATTAATCACCAGAATAATCAAGATTTTATAACTCTCATCCATGAGACGAAAAGAAGGAAACTATCAGTAAAGCAAAAACCCAAGACAGAACTGCTTTAAAAGAAAAAAGAAGTTATTTTTTCTCCAAAGCAAAACTTTCAAGCGTTCACATTTCCCAAATCAAGATTTTATTTTGTTGGGTGAATTGCTCTTCTCCCAAAAGCAATTAAATTGGTCTGCTTTCAAGCAGAAATGTCCAAGACTTTGTTGCAGACACTACTGCTGCTTCTTAGGATCATGGCATGCACATTGTATTGGACTATGTATATATTAACCCACACCATTACATGAACAATGAATATTCCAAGTTCGTTTGTTTGGTAGTTTTCTTAGTTGGCAGTTAGTTCTGATTATAGAATGCTAGCAATATCAAAAGCAGCCATAGCTAGTGGAGGCCAACATGCACAGCTGCACACCTTCCCTTGTTATTTCAACCTTTTTTTTTGTTTCATGAACTAAAGTGAATCTAAGCGTCCTGCAACCCTTTGTGTTTTCAACAGTGCCAAAGTAGCCTTCATGTGCTGCAGACATGGGTACTAAATAAATCAGTCCGATACCAACTTTTCAAATGTTTTCAACTGCCTTTCATATGCTAAGCAAATTAGAGGCTCTTGTTGCTGTTTGGTTCTTAATTAGATGACATATAGTACAGCGTAATCGTTATATTATAATGTTATCTGGGTTGATGAGCACAGCACCAGCATTCTGCTTCGTGCAGAGATAGATCGAAGAACACATCCACGGGAGGGTAAAGGAGAGCCCGAATAGATTTACCCTTTTTTTTAAAAAAAAAAGAGTATTTTTAAAAAAATAAAAAATAAAATTATTTCAAATTAATATATTTTTAGTATTTTCAGATTATTTTGATGCACTGATATCAAAAATAATTTTAAAAAAATAAAAAAATACTAGCTATTTTAATATTTTTCCAAATAAAAAACAACCGCAACCACACTCTCAAACAAACTTTTTAATTACTCATCATGAGATTGAGATCGTTGGTAGTTTATCTTATAAAATAAAATACAAGAGGTTTTGTTGTAGGTTATAATGTCAAAATTAATAAATTTGGATATTTAACAGAAGAATTGAAGGGAAAGTTAATATTTATATAATGAAATTTGGCATCATGTAAAATAAATATTTTTGCTTTTTATTTTCAAAATTAATTAATTAGTTAGTTATGCATGACATCTCTTATCAAATTATTAAAGTTAATTTATTTATATTTTTTGAATTCTACATATAAAATGATTTGAAAAGATATGCCTTTTAAATTTTATCGTTATACTGTCCTGAAGAGATGTTCTTTTAAGTTCTACATACATATTGGTAGGAAAAAATGTTATTTTCTTTATAAATATTATATTGATATTGGTATAAATAAATTAAAAAACAATTTTATTATCTTCCTAGTTTTCTCTACACGTTCTTTATTTAAATTTATTAAAAACAAAACATAAATTCTTAAAAAACTTATAAAAAATGTTATTTATAAATTTTAATATTTTATTATATCCTTAAAAATTTATTGCTTTAATTCAACATTAAATATAATAAAAACAATTAATATCTTAAAAATCTCCGCGTGTCAAACTTGTTTGATATACCTCCCATTGACTTGGTAGTGTAATCCCACCATGGCGGATGAGTACTGGGGTACTGAAATCAGTAGAGGGCACTAGAGACAACGATAATCTATTGGAAATGAAACAAATGAAGGATGATGATTAGATTCCACAGTTAATCATTAAAGTCTTTGGATACTTTCACATCAATTTCTAATTCAAATAGCTAATCCACAGTTAATCATTAAAGTCTTTGGATACTTTCACATCAATTTCCAATTCGAACAGCTAATCACAGTTAATCTCGTTGATAATTTTATTTGTCCCTCTTATTCTCGTTTTCGTTAACTTCTCTGGCACCAGAGACGCAAGCAGGATCGAAGGGTGCAAATGGTGAAACATCCTATTTAAATGACAGACATCGTAGCTTCAAAACCATTGCAATATAAACGTCATATTGACCTGACCCATCAGAGAGGGGCGCACAGCCAACAGCACGAATTTGTGTTGTATTTTGGTGATTTCTTCGTTGAATTCGTTTCGCAAGAAGAGTATTCAAGATCACTCAATGGAAGGGACGAGGCTTATAGAACAAGGAGGTAGAATGAAGCACGATAATTACCTGCTAAGCTTTTCTTTCTTTTCCTGCCTAAAAGAAAGCAGGTCAGAAATTTTTCCCAGCCACGGCTGCAGGCAAAAGGGGTGTGGGGATGGAAACTGGTTTAAAATCAAGCTTACTGGACTGTCAATTGTAACCAGGCCGGCGGGAACGAATTTGAATATGTAAACAATTAGTACAATACTAAAACTAAAACCCACACTACGCCGCACGACAATTCATTTTTTTTAATGTAAAAAGAGAATGGTTAAACAATGATAGTGTTTTTAAAAAGTAATAAAAATAGGACACTTGAGTCATTAACTTGATTATATTTAATAAGATCTGTAAATTTAATAATCTAATTTAAACTGAGAATAACAATAGTAAGTGAATCATAAATAAAACACCTTGGTAATAATTAACTAAAAAAATGAGTTATTGATATCATGTTTGTTAGGAAAAAAAAGAAAAAATTATTGGAAACTCATCGCTACTCCATTGTAGACATCGTCCACAACAAAAATAATTTGTTGAGATCGTTAAAACTCCATTATAAAATGATACAAGACAATATAGAAAAAAGTCGCATGGTTCTCTAAAGCAATGCCCTAGAAAAACAAACCGAATAAAATGTAGAGAAGTGAGTATTCGTCTATGTTCAATCAATCAATTCTATTTAATCAAATAAAAAAATTATTTTGAGAAAATATATTTAACAAAAAATAAAAGGACCTCATATAACCCTATCAAATAAAAAATAAATAAATGATGTAGAAAGCATATAAAAAAACAAAAAGCCCAATCTTCAATAAAAAAAATATCGAAGGATAAAACTAGAAAAAAAAATAGATTACAAGAATGGTAAAAAAAAATCAAATCAACCCCTAGCGAATGTCCTTAAGCTGGGTTAATTTTTCAAATTGTAACCCATGAAATTTCAAATGAGGTTAACAAAGAAGTTCAAATCTAAATCAATTCAATGTTGAATGATGAAATTGAGTGTAAGAAAATACCAAACTAAAAAATTTGGCAAAGCAAAAAAAAATAACAATGAAAAGAATGAGAATAAGATCTGATAGAAAAAAAAAATGATCGAGAGTGAAATTGCCAAAACATTACATTATAAAAATTATCTCAGATGACACAAATAGTAATTAAAAAAGGGGAGAACAAATCAGAAAAATTTAAAAAATCAATCGAGGATAAAATTGAAACAAATTTTGATTTTTATAAGTTATTTCAAATAAAACAAATATTAACCAAAAGACCAAGGACTAAATTAAAAATAAAAAGAAGTAAAAGAATCAAATAAGGATAAAATTAAAACAAAAATTGAGGGAAAGAAAAAAGAAAGAAAGAAAAACTACCAAAACCAAATCAGAACTCTGTTTTTTTATATGTGCCACCTTTATATAAAAGAGACATCGAGATGAATCTAAAAACATCTTGAAATAGTATTTTTTATTACCAAAATCAGCTGCACACACCGTCCAAAAATGATGAAGCAGCTGACATGCAAACACATGTCCAACACGCGTCAACAATTTTTTTTAAATCCCTTTAATTTATTAAAAGACAAAACTAACCTCCACTTTACTACTTTACCTTATTAAAAAAAAATCAATAGTGCAATAATAAAAATGCCTTGGAATCTAGGATATAAAAAAAATTAAACTCCAAAAACAAGGAAGTATTTAACGGTACAAATAAAAAGGATAAGACCAAAACACCCCTCTTAATCAATCAAAGTATTTTTGTATACAAGGATAGATCGATTATTTTATTGCATATTTTATAATTAAAAATACAAATCTACTTTTCAATAACACCCAACAATATATTAATCTTAAAAATATTTATAATAATTTATTATGTAATTTAAAAGACAAATACTCACCCTAACCTCGATCAATTTGGCCTCAACCATTAACCTAAAGTTTTTTTTTTTTTTTCCAGGCAAGAAGAAGGTAAATTCACTATTCCTACTATCCACGGTAAGATATGCCTAAAAAATCAGTGAATTCACCTTCAGTTTTTTTAATGCAATATCATGATTATGATATCAAATTTCATCTAACAAAAGAAATTCTTTTAAGTGATAGGACCACTTACCCAAGTTGAGTTGGTCATTGAACCAAACTAGCAATAGACCCAGATGAACTTAAACAATCCAGCCAAGTCTAGAGTGACTTGGACCAAACCAAACTCAGGTTCTTTCAGTTTTTTTTTTTTTTAAAAATATATATCTAAAACGACGTTTCAAGATTGGATCACGACCAGGCCAGACCCTGGCAAGGGCTGATAAAAGGCCTGTTGAATTTTGAAAGTGGAAACCATCAACTGACACTTACATTTGTCAAGGTTGTTAATTATTACAATATTACAACATTCCAAATTCAGCCCTATAACACTACTTAACAGAAAAAATGCAAAGAAAGAATTTTCACGTACAACTACAATTATAAGGTTCCGTCAAAGTTCAAGTGCTAACTCCGACTAACATCCGAAAGTTGTTTTATCCCACACTTTCCTCTAGCCGGCGACATCTTTGGGCTGTTTCGCGATAACCATGGTGTATATTTACATGTTCACAGGAGGACTTCCCTGAGATTGCAGTTAGTGAAAAAATTAGCACTCTTTTGCAAACGTAAGGAAATCAATATCAACTCCCACCAAAAGGACAACGGAAAATTAATGTCCACATCCTCAAATACCAAAACAGAGTTTAACCCTACCAATTGGCACGCTAGTTGTAACACAGGAGGAAAGATGATGGAAACAAAGAAGCTTCTAGTATCTACCTAAAGACGAATCCAATACCACTATCCAAATTCCGAAAACAAACTCATCTTTCATTGAGGAACAAATAGCAAAAACATTGATTTTACCTTGAACAAAAGATCATAAGCGATATATTCCCAGGGCAATGATATGGACATTAAGCAGCATTTGAGGGGTAACATCTCGTCATCTGAAGATACGGAGGAAGAAGCAGCTGCAAAGGCATGCTTTGCTGCCACAGATGCAACAGATGCTGCTTTTAGAAAAACTGAGCCAATCCCAAACCCTTTCTTTGAAGTAACAGGTGAAAAAGGGCCAACATCCTGCTGGCTTTGATCTGATAACATGAAAACTCAATTCAGTAGAATGGAAATCATTGTGCATACTATTCACATATCTAATCAACTAATAAAGAACAGTGACACTTTTGCAAAACAATTAGGAGTCTTAAACCCCAAACCACAAAAAGTGGGGGAGGTGGGAAACGAATAGATCCCCGACCCTCAAAAGCCAAAAAAAAAATACACTGAAAGAGATCAAGATATTAGGAAGAAAAGGATTCTGCTTTTACCTGCAACACCAGAAACAGCTACTTCAACTTCCCCACGTCCTCCTGGACCTTTCATGTAAAGTCTGTCTGTTTTTCCAGGGGATTGACCAAGAAGACTCCCAAATCGAGACTTGCCAGCTGTTGAACAGGGGAATAGAGAGATAAGAGAGCTAAATGAGTAAAGAAAATTGTTGGCATTTCAGTTTCTGATATCTCCGCAAGCTGCATCGAAGTTCAGAAACTGGTAACAATAAAATTCTTTTTGCAAATAAAAAAAAACTCATTTTTACCACAGGACACAGATCATAGTTGCAATAGTTTGATAATAACCAGAAACCAGAACAATTGAGTAACAAAGTCAACTTCGTTAAGTTGCCAAGTCAGAACTTCAGAACGAGAGAAACCACAAGTGTAACAAGAACATGTGAGAACACTTGCTCCCAAAGAATTTAACCCCGGGCACCCAAACAAACAATTGTACTAGGAAACTGCTGAAAGCTAAAGACATTACCAACAAAATAGAAAAACGTGTGTAAGGCATCAAGAGCTGGATAGAAAAGATAGTTTGCTAACATCACAGTGCCTATTTGAAATATTTGGGATGAATGCACCCTCTTTGTTGATTCTGATAAACCATTAGTACAAGTGTTCATCTGCTGTGGAAGCAGCAAAATGAATTTAGTTAGAAGTAGATAAAGAATGAATTACGGTTAAGTGTTTAGAATTTATGCCCAGAGTCCCCAGAAGAAAATTGTTATTCAGTCTAGGAAAATTAAAACAAGGTTTGCATATTGCAAATCAGAAAATCTTCAGTGGCTATAATGATTATCCAGCATGCTTGCCTCCATATGAGACTAAAGGATATTTTTGGCTCAAAATAATAAAAGCACAAGTAAACTACAAGTTACATATGTCAGGCTGAAGACAACAAAAGCAAATTCAATGTCAAAGTAAGTCATGACTTCACGTGCTTCACACAAAAGCTTTCCTGCAGAAATAACAAGTGAAACTAATAATCCAGATAGAGAAGAGCCAACTTCATATCACTCTAACTGAAAGTCACCTAAGATTTACTTCTGATGAAACAACAGAAAGAAAGCAGAACCATTTTGAGTAATTTATTGAAGATATACCATCATATGCTTCTCGAACCATTTGATAGCTTACAAATCCAGAGAAAAGTGTGAGCTGAAATCATAATAATGGCTCCAATTAGATAAGGAACTGAATGAATTGTAGATAGAAATAAGAATAGTTTCTTTTCATGTTCATCTCTATCTCAGCATATAAAACTAAGTAGAGACAACACAGGAGGATGAAAAAAGAAATCATAATACCCTACAATAAATCAGCAACGCATTTGTGCATTTAGAGATATTGCAATTTGGAAAATGTATGCTCGCGGTCAACTAAACTGGCAAGTTTAACATGGATTTTCCATAGCCACCCATGGCATCTACAGTAGTTCATTCCTAGCTGTTGGAATCTAAGGTTCTGTAAAAGTTTTCTAATAAAATTCCAAAGCTCTCCATGTAAGGAGAGTATGATATATGACACCAGAAACCACTTTGATCTAAGGCAAGCTTGTCCAAGAGATGTATCAAAGTGTCAGAGAATTTCAAGCAACTTAAAGCCTCTTCAAATCAGAATAGCTCAGCAAGTGGGAGTTCATGGTAGATCAAAGAGCTCAAACAAGCAAGTTTCATGTGTTGGGTGGAACAAGCACAAACCTTAGAATTCTTTTCCTTCCCAGGACTAGTATCATTTTTCTGACAAAAATTACTGCTAGAACTGCCATCTTGCAACTCTTTGTCACTAGGAAATGCTGCCCCATCATGTGCATTGAGAAGTACACAATAGCAGTGGTCACTTTCTGTCAATACCTGATGATAGCAAAATTATAAGAAAAGTAACAACGAATTGACAAAGTTTAAAGATGTAAAAGATTGTGAATGTGTCCTAGATATGAAGCATTTTATATCATTTATTTTCCTCAATGCAACGTGCTGAATAATTTATGCTCTTCATATGGAAAATTCATTCTTAGTAAGGGTATAACTCGATCAAATTTAAGTGATACAGATCAAATTTTATTCCACTCCCCTTTGTTTAAAAATTTCCATCTGACATATTGACATGCACAGCACACCTTGTCACGAGAAAAACATCAATAAGATAAAAAAAGTAAATTGTTGACCTTGCAAAATAAAGCATTAAAAAGTACAACAGTCATAAGATAAGCACAGTACCACTGCATCAAAAGTGGAGTCAAAATCATCAACTGCAAAACAGATATCTGGATATGCAGGCGTTGTCTCTACTTCCTATATATGCATCAGAGATAATGTCAGGTGAGAATTGAAGACAAAGCATGAATTAAGAGGATGACTTATTAACAGCAAATGAGCATACCTTTTTTGAGTCCAAATGAAAATATACACGACTTGGAGATGCATAAACAGTCTTTACAACCTGCAGAGAGAAAGTTAAATTCTCCCTATGGATAAGAAGCTCACAAACAAACAAAAAGAAACAACCATGCTATATAAAAACTGGAAGTACCTTATATATAGGAGACAACTGTGTATCTTGCCCAGCTTGATGATTCCGAAGGACTTGTTGACTGAAAACGAAAACAAAAAACAAGAACTCACAATCACAAAGTTCTTTCATGGCTAAAAAAAAAACCTTTCCAGTTCAGGATTAATACAATATCCTATTTTTATCAGTCATGGGCCTTTTTAAGCAGGGGAAAAACCATGAATTTCAAAAAATTTCTTGAGTTCCAGAGCAACTTTCAGCAGTATGGCAAGTAGTATACGTAATTTATTAAGGTAAAGATATGACATGAGAAACAAAATACCTGCAAATTGCCACAGTTACTGTGTATGATGTATGTGCAATCAAGTTCAAGTAAAACGAGCGCCTCCAATCCACCTCCGCTGAACTTTCACTAACTAAATTATCCAACTAGTAGACAAAACTGAAGATAATGAGCACCTTAGCAAAATCAATTCCATATACAAAAAGGCGACATCTAATTACCATATGCGTAATCAAAATAAAAAAAAAAGACCAAACCACAGCCTAGCCCAAGTTTCTTCAACTATAACCACATTCAGAGTTTTATATTCACAATTGCATAAACTCCCACACTATCTTTCCATCATGCTGTGGGAAGAAAGCCACAAGCATGCCGGCTTTCCCTCAAGCAAATATTATCACAAAATCAATCCAAAGCACAAATTTACGCCGCTCTTTACCTTAGGTGCCCACCTGCGTACAAAGTAAGAAGCAGCACTCTCTACACTATCATTGAAACCATATCCTTGCGTGTTCTACAACAACATAATTAAACAAAATTAGTACGAAATCGAAAATCAACATTAAAGCGAAACTAGATAATTGCCACTACAAATAAACAATGCTTCACCCTTTTTCTAACGAAAAAGACGAGATCATCATCCTGCTTTCTCCTTGATTCTTTACCACGAATAAAATACAAATCCAACACATCATGCCAAAACCGCGAGTCCATTTCAACATCTGCTGCATCTTCCTCTTCCACTGTAGTTTTCCCTAACAACTTAGAGTGTTTCTTCACCATAGACAACAACTCAGACCTATCAATTAAACAACAATTTCCATAATTAAATATCACACACAAATTAAACCTAAAATTTTAACCTGATTAAGTAACAGAATCTGCAGTACCTGGAAGGAGTCTCTCCGCCATCCCCTAGCATTTCTGTTTCTCAAATTTGAAAGGAATTCGTAAGCAGCAAAACACTTCGCGTCGTGATTAATGATATCGATTGACTTTTCAGCAGCGACCTGGCTAGGTTTTTAGAATTTCCTCACCAGCAATCATTTCGACTGAAAAAACTGGAGCCGGTGTGCGGGTCGCTGATCCGAGCCTTTCTTTTGTTGAGGTCTTCGAGACTGAGAGGAGAGAGAACGATATTTAGAGGGATTATTTGGTGTGTCTCGGTAGCTGAGAATCTTTGTGAGTTTGCTTCTGATACACAACGGGTGTCAATATAAGGGTGTTTTCTGCACCTTAAGACTCTGCCGACATCGTCTGTTTTTGGCCTGCCATCAAAATGAACGGTGAATGATTGTTGATTGGTTGTGCGGCGTTGTGATCATGATAATAATAATAGTAATGAGTGAGGCCTGGCCTGGTGCTTGTGGCTGGCCCAACTTGAGCTGGCGTTTTCAGTTAACCGTATTTCGTGAAGGGCAGTGCATGCGCGACACGTGCTCCTCTAAGACACGTGGTTTTAAATTTGGTTTTGGATATGATAGTGTAAATGGGACGTTTTGTCCCTATACTTTTGAATTTTAATGAGTTATATCCCTCTATTATTTTAGCAGTGAAACTGTCAAGGTCCTTACCGTTCTTCAAAATTACATCTGCAATTGTAAAAATTGATAAGAAATGAAGAAACCTAAATTTTAAAGATTGTATCAAATTAAAATATAGATAAAAGGAAAATAAATATGAAAAAATCAAATAAGTGGGTTCTTAAAAAAATTAATTTTTTTATTATTGTATTTATGTAAATATTTAATTTAATAATTATAGTTTAAACATTATGAAATTTAATAGTATACTTGCAAAAAAAATCAAAGAAGTGGGTTCTTGAGAAATATATATTATTTTTCTTTCTTATTGTTTTTATCTTTTTTATACTATAGATATTTAATAAATATAATTTAAACATTATAAAATTTATTTTATTTTTTAATACATATCTTAGGTGAAAGCACTTTAGATTTAAAATTTGCACAAGCTTAAATTTCTTTGTGTTTTTAATTTTATTAATTAAAATAAAAATGATGAAATTCAAACTTGTAATCATTTTATTATTAAAATTTTGATACAATATCAAATAATCATCTATATAAAAACTTAAACTTTTACATAAAATCTTAAATTTATATTATTCACTAACACTTATTAATCATATTCTTTTTAAATCTTCATAAAATTACCATACTACATTTTTAGACCAAACAACGATCATACATTCATTCTGGTAGATCCAAGCATCCCATGTGACTTGCCAGTCTAATAGCTCGTCTCATGTTTCTTTACTTGAAAAATGAATTTGAGGCTTCTAATTCACTGATCCATGTCAAGATTTTCAATGAAGGTGTGTTTTGGTAATATGGTTTATATAAAAATATATATATTGATATTTTTTTACGTATTTTTTATTTTAATATATATATATATATATATATATATATATATATATATATAAAGAAGCAAGTCTCCTTGATTGATTATACATGACTACTCTCATGAAAAGCTTATAAAACACGAAGGAGGTAAGAGGAATACAAGAAAGTTATGGCCAGGCAACTGATCCATGATCGTACCCTTCTCTCTGGCCCCTTCTCTTGGATCGGGCCATTAAAGGTTTCCCCCCTCTCGCTATATATATTTTTAAGTGAGCTTGGCCAGCTGGGAGACCAGCAAAGATCATCGACCAGGCAGAAAGTTTTACAGACGAAGATCTCCTCCATTTTTAGGAAACACAATCCATTGGATAGTGTCGATGGAGCCAAAATCATATGGACAACACTCCAAATATTTCCGGTTTGTCCTCGTTACTCTTTGAAAAATCATTACTGATAAGATTTGGTTCATCTTTTTTCTGCTAAATAGAGGATTTGGTTGTTCTATGGTTCTTGATTTTGTTATTCTATGAACAAACCGTGAAGGAGTGTAGAATTTGAGAAGCGCAAGGGACCCCGCTAGCAAATTAGCATGTTGAATAAATTTCTTAAATTTAGCATAACAGCATTGATACCATTGACAGTGAAAATCTGTCCTCTTGAAGGTTCCATACTTGCACCAGTGAAAAGAAAAAAACGACATGAAAATCGATATGCTGGTGGGATTCTACAGCGAGATGGAAACAATAAAAGTTGCAGTTACAACCGGGAAAAAAGAATTCAAGCTGAATATTAAAATTATAGTTATTAAACGTAGTTGAGGGCTTGATCCAATTCAAAAAGTGTACTAAGTTAATATATGGGTTAACCGATTAACCCAAATCCATTCTAAAATAGTAAATAACGACTTCATTTTGAATAAAATTTAAAAAGAAATTGAAATGACATTATTTTTTATAAAGAAAATAAAATAAAAATAAAAATTGAAATTAACCTTTCAAGGTCTCACGTGGGTTTTATCAAGTTACCAAAGATTTGATGAATTAATTTTTAAAAAAAAATTAAAAAAATTGAGCTATGTTAAGCTCCAAATTAGTAAGTCACCAACTCCAACTACTCTACCATTAATGGTTTAATAACTACGATTAAAAGATGAGCAGTTATATTTGTGGGGTTAAACTTGAGTCTCACTTGACCTATCACCACAAAAAAGGTGGTGATGATGTGATATTATTTACAGGAATAATTACGAAATCACATTTAATAAAACGAGAAAAATAGGAGCCCAACCAGTCATTTTAAAGCTAGAATAAGTCGTGCTCATATTCCAATTAAACACGTCTATCTTTGGATTCCTAGACATGGAGTGCCAAGATACAGTAAAAAGAAAGCAGCCAGCAACAAAAAAACATTATGATAAGAAAGACATCATCATTCAAAATCATGGGGGAAAAAACATTTAAAGCACTTTTAGGCGTTAGTGCCGAGTTTACCTTTTATTTTATTCAATATTGTAAGACGAAATATCATGGCTCCCAAAAGAGGGAAATGCAAGATGAGATAATTAAAAGAAAACGAATTAATTTGTTCAAGTTGGTGACTCGTCTAAAATTACATTCCAAATACCATTTCATTTAAATTTGAATTTTTATTTATTTTTATTTTCAAATCATTTTTATTACTAATATCAAAAATAATTTTTAAAAAATAAAAAATATATATTATTTTAATATATTTCCAAGCAAAAAATATTTTAAAAAGCAATTGCTACCACACTCCCAACCATCCAAATAAGTGCTTAAATAAAACAAATCAATGCATTAATTACCTACTTAAAAAGACTTATCTGTTAATGGTTCATGTTTAACTTAATCGATCTTCTAATTAAAAATATGATTGGTGGTTTTGGTTTAATTTGCCAAATTGAAAGGCTTAAACATGATTAAGTGTCTGTTTGGTATCGTGGTAACAATTGTTTTTTAAAGTTATTTTGCTCAGAAATGTATCAAAATAATTTTATTTATTTTTTAAAATTTATTTATGACATCAGCATATCAAAACAATTCAAAAATAAAAAAAATAATTTTAAACAAAAAAATATTTTAAAATTTTTGAAAACACCGTTTTTGCTGCAAAAACAAACATGTACTAAAGAGTAAAGGCCCTTTTATCTTAAAGCATGTGAAAAAGTCATAAAAGCATTAATTGTGTGTTTAATATTGTAGTACATGATGTTTTTCAAAAGTTTTTTTTAATTAAAATATATTAAAATGATATTTTTTATATGTTTTTTATAGTACGACTTCAAAACTATAAAAAAATATATAAAAAACATTAATTTAAATTTTTTTAATTGAAAATTATTAAAAAAAACAGATCACAGTAACAAACACACATTAAATGATAGAATCAAAATTCGGTAGAATTTCATGTTATCATCTTCATAATAAGAACCAAACTTGATTTCCTCCATTGGGTACAAAATTGAAAGCAAACACTCTGATGGCTAGTAAGCACTTATGTAATGGATCAGGCTACTTCCTAAATTATTGAATAGCGGTGTAGTATCATATTTTAGTAAGCATTTTCTTCCTTACAAGAAAGGGTTTTTTTTTTTTTGAGATTTTATGAGTAGAAATTTATATACGAAACTGAGATAATTAATTTTCCAAAACTTATAATGATAGTAAAACACCGACGATTTTAATTAGTCAAGATTATGAACATGTATATAATTTGAATTCTGTTAGTGAATTGTTTCCATATATATTATAATTGATCAAAGTATCATAACTCATAAGAGATCAGAGTACCATCAAACACAACTGTCCTTAACTTTACCATTTCCCAACCTTCCCAAGAACAAAAAGAAGAAGCAAACCAACCTCACACATCCTAAAACCCCATGACTTACCAAAATGAACGTTCTTTTCAAGTTTGCTTAAGCAAACCCATGCAGAGATTCAGTCCTCATCAAATGCCCTAGCACTCCTCTTGCCTTTCCCTGTCCTTCTCCGGCTAATAGTGCCACCTTCAAGGTGCCTCATGTTTCCATCATTGAGAATCAAGGGTGCATCGTTAGCTTCATCACCATCATCTTCAGTGGCAATACGGATGCAGGAACATCTCTCCAGGGATGCAAAAAACGCACTTGCCACACCATTGATGAACCACATAGCTACCCCATCAAGCTTTCCACACCCCGGTGACGAGCCATGACTGGATGTGGTACGGACCCTTGGCTCAACAGAATTTGAACGCAGACTGAAGAAGCTAGAGCAATTCGTGGAGGTAGTTGCAGCCATGAATTGAAAGATCTAGTAGCCTCAGGAAGAGAGGTGAGATATAGAAGTCTCAGGCTTTACCTTAAGGACTCCAGGGGCATGGTATTAATGTTGTTAATTATTACAAGGCAATTTCCGAAAATTGCCCCTGTTGATTTGTGAAATTACGAAGTATGTCCTCGTAAATAATAGTATGAGAGTCTTCATCATGATTCTCATTCATGTCCTCTAGTGGTAATTAGATGGGCCGTAGAGACATTGTTTGCGGACAAGTTTGTTAGATATTTTAGAAATGTTTTTTATTTCACTTGTGAAGTCTCAAAATATTTATATAATAAAAATAGGGATTTTATTAAATTATTAAATTCAAATAAAAAAAAAATCATTATACTTAAAATCCAATATTCATCCTCATTTGCTAATATGGACATTGTAACAATCCTTTAAATTGAAGCCTATTATAGCATAGTTATTCAACACATCCCATACAACATATTAATTTATAAAATTCATGATTTCAAAACTAATTAAAAATAAATTTTAATTTTATTCGTAAAAGATATTAACTTAACCGAACTCTATTGACAGAGCAATAGACTCCAAGTGCAAGATTAAAAAAAAAAAAAAAAGAACAAACTTGGGGTAGATGAACTTTGATGACCAGCTTCCAAATGTCAAAACCTAGCCACCTAAGAATGTAACAAACCTAGCAAATTAAAGCTAGAAACAATATTTGCTGTCCCAACATATCTGCATTGAAAGGCACAGCACAGAAGGGACCAGCCTCAGCCTGTGGCATTGTCCTTTATGTTGTTTAAAGGGGTCGTTTAGAAGGGTTGTAGTAATTACTTTTGAAAATAGTTGATTGAAAATATATAAAAATAATATTATTTCTTTAGTTTTTTTAAATTATCATTAATATTAGTATATTAAAACAATTTGAAAATATAAAAAAATAATTTTAAATAAAAAATAATTAAATTTTTGTAAAACATTATTTAGAATGTAATTCCAAACAGTTTTTAATTTTCAAATATAACTCTCAAAATTCATGCTATGTGAGTCTGCGACATGAAAAAAAACCCTTACGTTTTCTTTATAGCATAAATTTGAATATTGAATCAGTATAATAGAATCAATATTTCAAAAGTGTTAAAAAAAATTAATCTCAATTAAAATAAAAATTAAAAATCCCATCAACATTTTTAGATTGTTATTTTTTACCTTAAATAAAAAAATATCAAAAAATAATGAGATAGTGTTGTTCAAGATATTTTTAAGCAGATAGCGAATTCCCACTTAATCTAGCTCATTTTAAAGTTTTAGTTGGATAATTATTGTAATACAAACAAATTAAATCTAAAATATTTTAAAAGATTGAAATAGCATTGATTTAAATATATTAATTGATGCGATAATTTTAATAATTAAAATCCTAAATTAAATCAAATCAAACTCGACAATTCTAACAACTAACCAAGAACCATCAATATCAACCCGACCTTGCATGTGTGGTACATTTACCATATGTTTTACACGTAGGAAATTATGGAAGCGGTCAAGGATAAGACTGAGACTATAATGAAATTAAGAACAAAATAAAGATAATAATGATGGCACCCAATGAGAGGAGGTGCATCTCATCATAGGCGGTGACGCCATCCATGACATGTCTAACAAACCTATTCTAGATAGAAAAGCAGATAGCTTTTATTTGCTAGCAAAATGTTTTGCCTCGTCAAATCAGTGCGCATGAGATTATGAGAATGTACGCGTGCATGAAAAAAGAGGAAAGAGGAGCTTTATATTGATTACTTTACAGTTTGTTTCAGAAAAAGTTTGATTGGAGGGCAGGGGAGAACGAGACGGTGAAAATTAAGGTTCATGTAAAAGCTTGATTTTACATGAGAAGAAACTTTTTAATAAAGGGGAAGGGAAATGGAGGTTACTTTTAACGCTTCTTTCTCCTCTAAAGTCTCCCCTCTAAATTGGGGTAATAGTTTTGTAAATTTCTTTTTACATCAACCTAGTATTTTAATAATGGTTATAAAACTTAATTAAAAAATCGATCTAAAATAAAATTTAGGTTACAGATAAGGAGAATTGATCTAGATCAACCCGGTTTGATCTCCTATTTTTTCTAAAAGAAAAATCAAAATAACATGATTTTAACAAATAAAATCATAAAAAATGCCAATAAGTTAAGACCTGAGTTTTGACCAAGGCAATGGATTAACTCGAGCTTTTGACATGGTTAGCCATAATTTTTATTCTTTTATTTTTTTTCAACTTGAACTGGTCTACACTTAAGTTGATCAAGTTCTAGATAAACCTGTGAGGTCGATCTGAGTTTTACAACTATGATTTTGTTAGACAATAATATAAAACTATTAATGAAATTTTATTGAAAAGTTTAAATTTTTTGGTTGAGATAATTCTTTGACATGATATTAAAGTCTTGAAAACCAGACAGTCATGAGTTTGAATTTAATCACCACATTCTAATTAATAAAATCAAGCATAAGGTATTGTGTATATGTACAAATTTCAAGCCTAAATAACTTTCATTTTAAAAAATATGTTAGAGAGTAATATAAAATTAATTTTGAAGTCTCATCTAAAAATTTAAAATTTTGGGTTGAGATTTGAGATTTGTTTTTTTATAACTGATTTTAACTTTATTTAATAAAAAAATACTCAACTTTATTCTTTTAAAAAAGAAATGGTTTGAATCTTATTTTTCACTTCATCCCTTGCAAAGGACATTAATAATATTTA
>Ga0307517_10005849_pt1 | contig 18395 bp, 23 predicted proteins | sample 23_EM_MG_FD_194515 | JGI IMG/M metagenome (GOLD analysis project Ga0307517, IMG submission 194515) | Populus trichocarpa ectomycorrhiza microbial communities from riparian zone in the Pacific Northwest, United States - 23_EM | ecosystem: Host-associated > Plants > Roots > Unclassified | place... | reverse complement strand
CTAGATGTTGAGTTCCAAGAGGTTGCTCACAGCCGGGATGCGACTCATGGGAGGCTTGCGGTTGAGAGCGGAGTGTGGCCGATGCCAGTTGTAGCGATGCAGGAATGGCTGCAAGGCGGCCTCGCGCTGCGCTGAACTGACGTAAGGCCTGGCGTAGGCCCACTCGCGCAGGCTGGTCTGCACGAAGCGCTCGGCCTTGCCGTTGGTCTTGGGCGTGTAGGGCCGGGTCTTGATGTGCCCTATGCCCAGCTCGTCGCAGGCGGCCTTGAAGGTGTTCTTGTAGCCCGTGCCGTTGTCGGTCATCACCCGCTCGATGCGTACGCCCAGGCCGGCGTAGTAGGCCACGGCCTCGCGCAGGAACTGCACGCAGCTGACGGCCTTCTCGTCAGGCAGCACCGCGCGAAGGACACGCGCGAGTGGTCGTCGATGGCCAAGTGCACCATCTGCCAGCCGATGCCGCGCTTGGTCGTTCGCCTGTCGCCGGTGATGCGATGCCCGATGCCATCGATGTGCATGAGCTTCTTGGTATCCAGATGCAGCAGCTCCCCCGCGGTGGCACGCTCGTAGCGCACGAGTGGCATCGGCGGCGCCAGCGACTTCAGCCGCGACAGCCCCAGCCGCTTCATGCAGCGGCTGACGGTGCCGATGCCGCGCCCGGCTTCGGCCGCAATGCGCCACAGCGGCCAGCGTTGGCGCCGCAAGGCCTCGAGCCGGCCTTGCTCACTGACCGTCACCGTCCGCGGGCAGCATCGCGGGCGCGAGCTGCGGTCGGCCAGGCCTGCCAGTCCCTCTGCCTTGAAGCGCGCCAGCCATTTGTAGCCTGTGCGCTTGCTGACCCCAGCGGCTTGGCTCGCCGCCGCTACCGACCATCCCGCGTCAAGAACCCGGCTGACCAGCAGGGCTCGACCTTTGGCCGTCAATCTCGCATGCTTGTGGCTGTTCATCCGTTCTCCTGTTCGGGTTGCCGGAGGTCTCGACAACCCCAGCTTCCCAAATCAGGGACGGATGAACAACCTATCGGAACGTCACATCTAGATCGGGGCTTGTGAGCGGGCGGCCTAACCCATCCATCGAGCGAACTCGCAAAGGCAGGCAGCGCTGCACACGTTTGTCTATTCTCCGTTCCGCGCAGCCCGCCTTTGGGAGCCGCTCATGTCACACGTTAGCCGCCCAACATGAGTGCCGACATTGACTGGGGCCCCATAGCAATCGTCGACTGGTTCGACGAGCTTCGCATTGGCTGCTACGACGACGATACGGAGGACGAGGACGACGACGAGGATTGCGGAGTTGTCTATATCGGCGACATGTTCCTAGCAATGTCCGCCGGCTACCACACGATTCCTCACCACCATCTTCGGCCAGTCACAACAGATGATCTGTGGACACGGCGGGCGGCCATTCATAAGCAGATCGGCCCCGGAAGCGGACGACATGGAACAAAGGGGGATCACGAGCTTCTACTTGAGCTTGCATATGTTGATGGGGTCTTAATGGATCGACTATTCGTGGCTCGCTTCTCTGCCAAAGGCCGAGGGAAGCGCAAGGTCTTCATATTCCATTCATCCACGGATAAGCAGTTCGCCAAGTGGCTAGCTGTTGATCTTTCAAACGCCGGCCACAATCCATGGCTAGATGAATGGGACATTCACGCCGGCGACTCGATTCCAACTCAAATAGGCATCGGGATCGAGCAATGCGACTTCGTCTTGGTCGTGCTCAGCTTAGCGTCCGTTCAATCGTTCTGGGTTGAACGAGAGTGGCAAGCCAAGTACTGGGCTGAGGCTCAGGAGAACCGCACTATGGTCGTTCCGGTGCTACTTGAAGACTGCGAGGTTCCAACACTACTGAAGGCAAAGAAATATGCTGACTTTCGCAGCGACTACAACGCCGGGCTCGAAGTCCTTTTGGCTTCGTTTAAGCGCAGACCCGTCGGCAAAGGCAGCTAACCCTTCCATCGAGCGGACGTCTTCCAGTGTGCTTCGCGTGCGTCCAGCCGCCGCTCATTTGGAAAGGAGGCAATGCGAAGCTCCGATCAGGCCCGCGCCAATTTTCATCGCCTGGTTCGCCAACTTTTCAAGATCGATCTCTATGATCTGAAGAACGAGCCCCGCGAGTTGTACTGAAGCCCCCCGGCTTTCACACTTGCTCACTCACCCCGGAGGTCATCCGATGTTTCCATGGCTTTGGTTTTGGGCGCCCCAGTTTCACTTTCCCTGGAGCGGCAGTGTCGCCCAGCAGATCGACCCCGATCTCGGCTGGTTCTTCGGCGCCATCCGCCCCGGGGCGGGCGACGCCGCGGTGGAGCAGGATGCTTTTGAAGTCGCCTCTTACGGCAAACAACTGGGCTTGATCAGCGAAGCCTTGCTGGGTCTTTCCGGCCGCAGCCCCGTGACAGCCGAGCAGGCCGCGTTGGCACTCGATCGCCTCGAAGAGATCCGCAAGAAGATCGAATCACTCAAGGACGAGAAGGCGGTGACGAGCACCGTGGACTCGCTGTCCGCGCAGCTCGAAGCGCTTCGGCTTCGGCAACCTGCGGCGTTCGAGCGCCTGGCAACGCAGCTTCGTCTGAGCGCCGCCCCAACGCCGCGCGCCTGAGCGATCCATCCGCCGAGTCACAATAATCTCCACCATCACCTCGCCAGGAGTCATTCAATGAAGTGTCATCTCGTCCTCGTTACGGGCCTCGTGATTGCCGCCAGCGGATACGCGGCGGAGACCAACGTCAGCATGAATATTGCGGAGGCCAAAGCGACGGGCGCCGCAGTCGGATCGGTGCGCATCGTCGAGACACGCTACGGCCTGGTGTTCTACCCCACCCTCACCGGCTTGCCGCCCGGCGTTCACGGCTTCCATGTCCATGAGAACCCGTCCTGCGCACCCGGCGAGCGCGACGGCGCCTCGGTGGCGGCGCTGGGCGCCGGCGGACACCTCGATCCGCAGGGAACCAAACGCCACGGCGAGCCCTGGGGCGACGGCCACCTCGGCGATCTGCCGCCGCTCTACGTGTCGGCCGACGGGAGCGCCAACACCCCGGTGCTCGCGCCGCGGCTGAAGCTCGCCGATGTGCTGCGTCGTTCGTTGATGGTGCACGCAGGCGGCGACAACCATTCGGATCATCCGGCCCCGCTGGGCGGCGGAGGCGCGCGCGTCGCTTGCGGCGTGATCGGCGGCTGACGCTCGCACTTTCTTCAAGACCCCACACAGGAAGGGCCCACTGCCATGACTCAGGAAGAGCTTCGAATCGTCTTGGAATTCACCACCGAAGACCGGACCTGGATTCGCGTCAACAAGATCGACGTTCCGCGGTTCTGGCGCGGCCACGCCGTCCCGCCGGCGCTCGGCGATGTCGTTCGCGTCGGCGGCCGGCAGTTTGTCATCGAAGCGCGGGTGTGGGAGCACGACGGCACCCTGCCGATGCTGCGGCTGTACGTCGGCAGCGGCCACGCGCAGAGCGACACCACCTTCGGCTAGCGTGCGGGCTGCGCTGCCCGCTCAGGCCTGACCTCAACAACACAGACAAAACCCATGCACATCGAACTCTGGCTCGCCTTTGTCGCCGCGTCCGCGGTGCTGCTGATCATCCCGGGGCCGACCATCCTGACGGTCATCAGCTACTCGATGGCCCATGGCCGCCGCGCCAACGTGCCGCTGGTGGCTGCGGTGGCGCTCGGCGACTCGACCGCACTGGTGGTGTCGCTGCTCGGCCTGGGCGCCTTGCTGGCCACGTCGGCGTTCTGGTTCACCGCGGTCAAATGGGCCGGCGGCCTGTACCTGCTGTACCTCGGCGTCAAGCTGCTGCGCGCAGGCATCTCGTCCACCGAACTGGCCACGCCGTCCGCGCCACGATCCCGCTGGCGCCTGTTCGCGAACACCTACCTCGTCACGGCGCTCAACCCCAAAGGCATCGTGTTCTTCGTCGCGTTCCTGCCCCAGTTCATCGATCCGAGCGCCGGCGTCACGCAGCAGCTCTGGGTGCTCGCCGTCACCTTCGTGACCATGGCCACGCTGAACGCCAGCCTGTATGCGGTGTTCGCGGCCTCGGCGCGCAGGCTGCTGGCATCCCCGCGAGCGCAACGGCGCTTCAACCTGGCAGGCGGTTCGCTGCTCGGCGCGGCCGGGGTGTGGGCGCTGCTGGCCAAACGCGTGGCCTGAAGGCGGCCCACGCCGAGGCCCTTCTCTTGGCACCGCCAGAACCGTAGAATTGATTGCGTTACGACAAGTAACGCGTGGGTGGCAATTCGTGAAGCTCTCAACCAGGAGACAAGCATGAATGAAGCAATGCCGGTTCGGGCGTACCAGGAATCCCGCATCGAAGACGAACCGATCCTGGGCCCGGTGCTGACCCTGCCCGACGGACGGATCCAGCCGCTGACCCTGATGGAAAGGCTGCTGGTGCGCTTGCATCTGACGAACGCCAAGATGCTCGAAGCGCGCTACTTCAAGCCGGCGAATTCCTGAGACGATCCGGCGACGCGTGGATTCCAAGCGACAGCGTCGACGCAAAAATCAGCCATGGTCGTACGAGTGGTGAGGCTCGGCAGCGCTCGAACCGACGGCGAAGGCATTCGCATCGGAACGGTGCGGCGCCCGCCACGCGGTGTCCCGAAATCGGCGTTCGCGACGCAAGACTGGTACGACGTCTGGTTCCCGACCCTGGCGCCGAGTGTCGAGACGATGCAGCTCGGCCAAGCCGCCACGACGGCGGCGCAGTGGGCCGCGTTTGCCCGCAAGTACCGCGCAGAAATGTCGCGGCCCGAGGCCAGTCACGCGCTGGGCTTGCTGGCCGTGCTGTCGCAGACCAGCGACTTCTCGGTCGGCTGCTATTGCGCGGACGAAGCCCACTGCCATCGCTCGGTGCTGCGCGAGTTGCTGGTCGAAAAAGGCGCCGAGGTCGATCGGCGGGCGGCACAGACAGATCCATGAGCGTCCCCGCATCCCCATTCACATGAGCGCCGCCCCCATGAACTGGCCGCTGCTGGCCGCGTTCGCCCTCGCCAGTTTCGTGCTCGCGGCGACGCCGGGGCCCGGCGCGCTCTACGTCGTCACGCGCACGCTGGCACAGGGGCGGCGTGCCGGGCTCGCTTCGGTCGCGGGTGTGGCAGCGGGCAATCTCGGCAACGCGATGGGCGCGTCGCTCGGGCTCGCAGCCTTGCTGGCGCTGTCGTCGCTCGCGTTCAGCGTCGTCAAGTTCGTCGGCGCGGCGTACCTGGTGTGGCTGGGCATCCAGGCACTGCGCGCGGGCAGCGTCGCCGCTGCGGCCTCGCCGATGCATGTCGATGCGCCACGGCACCGTCGCATCATGCGCGACGGTTTTCTGGTCGCGCTGCTGAACCCGAAGACCGCGCTCTTCTTCGCCGCGTTCCTGCCGCAGTTCATCGATCCCGCCAGCTCGGCGATGCTGCAGAGCACGCTGTTCGGCGCCGCCTTCGTCGCCATCGCCGCCTGCACCGACACGGTCTATGTGCTCGCCGCGAGCGCCGTTGCACCGGCCCTGGGCACGCTCGGCCGTGCGCGCGCGCTCGGGCGCTATGCCACGGCGCTGGTCTACTTCGGTCTGGGCCTGCTCACCGCCCTCACCGACCCCAAGCCGCGATGAAGGCGCGCGCCTGGGCACCGACCGTGGCCGCATCGTCGCCCGGCTTGTAGAGCGCCGAGCCGAGGCCGAAGCCGTTCGCACCGGCCGCGCGGTACACCGCCATGCCCGCGGGCGTGATGCCGCCGACCGGCAGCAGCGCGGTGCCCGGATCGAGCACCGCGCGCCAGGCCTTCACGACCGGCGGCGTCAGCATCTCGGCCGGGAACAGCTTCAGCGCATCGGCCCCCGCGGCGAGTGCCGCGAAGGCCTCGCTGACGGTGGCCACCCCGGGCAGGCAGACCATGCCGAGCCGCACCGCCGCGCGCACGACCTCGGCATCGAAGTTCGGCGACACGATCAGCCGCCCGCCGGCCGCGTGCACCTCGCGCACCTGGGCGACCGTCAGCACCGTGCCCGCGCCGATCAGCGCGGCCGGCAAGGTGGCGGTCAGCGCGGCGATGCTGGCCAGCGGCTGCGGCGAGTTGAGCGGCACTTCGATCAGTTGCCAGCCAACGCCCACCAGCGCGGTGCCGATGGCGACGGCTTCGGTGGGCCGCACACCGCGCAGGATCGCGACCAGCGGGAGGGTGCGCAGCGCCTGCGCGAATCGAGCTTGAGGGTTCATGCGCCAATTCTCTTCGCAATGCTGAACAGGCCGTTCCAGGTCGCCTGCGCGCCGACGCTGCGCACGCGCACGTCGCGCTGCGCGAACGCCCGTTCGTAGCGGCGCATCAGCGCGTCGTCACCGATCACGATGAGCTGTTCGCCGCCGCTCGGATCGCGGGTGCGCAACTCCTCGCCGATCACCAGACCCGAGAGGTAGCTCGGCCGCTCCTGTAACGGCAGCCGCTCGAACAGCGACAGGGTGCGCACGCTGAACGCCGACTGCAGCAGCCCCGGGCCGCGCAGCGCGTGCGCAACGCCGGCATCGAACGCGGCATCGACGAGTGCCACATCGTCGTCCGGCAGCGTGCGCGCGAGGATCGAGTGCCGGCGCAGCAGCGCGTAGAACTCACCGGTCATCAGCGTCGCGAAGTGTTCGATGCGGCCGTTCGCGACCTGGATCCACTTGCTGTGCGTTCCCGGCATCACGAACGTGCCGCGGTCGATGTCCAGCAAGCGCAGCGCACCGAAGACCTGCGTTTCTTCGCCGCGCATCACGTCCGGCGCACCGCTGTGCTCGCAGCTCAGCCCGGGCACGATCGCGATGCGGCCGGCCTCGATCCACGCGAGCCGCGCCACCAGTTCGTCGAGGCTCGCCGGGCAGGCGCAGTACGGCGCCTCGATCCAGCCCTGCTGGCTGCCGGCCATGCCGCTGATCAGGCAGCGCGTGCCGGCGGGCCGCATCCAGTCGCCGAAGAGCTCGTCGAACACCGCCGCGAACCCGCGCTTCGGAACGGTCAGGATGCCGCGCGCGAATGCGCGTTCCTCCAGCACCGCGCCCTGCTCATCGAAGCGCGCACCGCGCAGCGACGAGGTGCCCCAATCCAGCCCGATCCACGCCATCAGTGGTTGTCCCTGGGCACGAACGCGCCGCGCTTGCCGACCAGGAAGTCGAGGTCCACGCCCTGGTCCGCCTGCAGCACGTGGTCGACATACAAACGCCAGTAACCGCTCGCCAGCGGGGGCGGCGGCGCCTTCCAGTCGGCCAGGCGCGCGGCGAGCTCGGCGTCGCTGATGTGCAGTTGCAGGCGCCGCTCCGGCACGTTGAGCTCGATCATGTCGCCGTTGCGTACCACCGCCAGCGGACCGCCGGCCGCAGCTTCGGGCGCGGTGTGCAGCACGACGGTGCCGTAGGCCGTGCCGCTCATGCGCGCGTCGCTGATGCGGACCATGTCGGTGATGCCCTTGCGCAGCACCTTGGGCGGCAGCGGCATGTTGCCGACCTCGGCCATGCCCGGGTAACCCTTAGGGCCGCAGTTCTTCAGCACCATCACACAGCTCTCGTCGATGTCCAGGTCTTCGTCGTCGATGCGCTTGTGGAAGTCCTCGATGTCCTCGAACACCACGGCACGACCGGTGTGCACCATCAGTGCGGGTGTGGCCGCGCTCGGCTTGATCACCGCGCCGCGCGGCGCGAGATTGCCGCGCAGCACCGCGATGCCGGCCTTCTCCTTGAACGGCGTGGCCAAGGGCTGGATCACCTCGGTGTTGTAGTTCTGTGCATCGGCGATGTTCTCGCCCACGCTCAGGCCGCTCGCGGTCAGCGCGCCCAGGTGCAGGTGCTGCGCGATCTCCTTCATCACGACCGGCAGGCCGCCGGCGTAGCAGAAGTCTTCCATCAGGTGCTTGCCCGAGGGCTGCAGGTTGACCAGGCAGGGCAGCTCGCTCGCGAGGCGGTCGAAGTCTTCCATCTTCAGGTCGACGCCGATGCGCCCGGCGATCGCGATCAGGTGGATCACCGCGTTGGTCGAGCCGCCGATCGCGGCGAGCGTCTTGATCGCGTTCTCGAAGGCCTCGCGCGTCAGGATGGACGACAGCACGTGATCGTCGTGCACCATCTGCACGATGCGCCGCCCGGCGTTGCGCGCCAGCACGTTGCGCCGGCCGTCGACGGCCGGATACGCCGCGTTGCCCGGCAGCCCGATGCCCAACGCCTCGACCATGCTGGCCATCGTGCTCGCGGTGCCCATCGTCATGCAGTGGCCGTGGCTGCGGTGCATGCAGCTCTCGGCGTCGAAGAAGTCGGCAAGCTTGAGCGTGCCGGCACGCACCTGCTCGCTCATGCTCCAGACGCCGGTGCCCGAGCCGAGCTCCTGGCCGCGCCACTTGCCGTTCAGCATCGGCCCGCCGCTGACGCCGATCGTCGGCAGGTCGACACTGGCCGCGCCCATCACCAGCGACGGTGTGGTCTTGTCGCAGCCCATCAGCAGCACGACGCCATCGACCGGGTTGCCGCGGATGCTTTCTTCGACGTCCATGCTCGCAAGGTTGCGGTACAGCATCGCGGTCGGTCGCAGCAGCGTCTCGCCGAGCGACATGACCGGGAACTCGAGCGGGAAGCCGCCGGCCTCGTAGACGCCGATCTTCACCTGCTCGGCCAGCGTGCGGAAATGCGAGTTGCAGGGCGTGAGCTCGCTGAAGGTGTTGCAGATGCCGATCACCGGCCGGCCGTCGAACTGGTCGTGCGGCACGCCCTTGCCCTTGACCCAGCTGCGGTAGGCGAACCCGTCGCGGTCCTGGCGGCCGAACCATTGCTGGCTGCGCAGGTCTTCGGGCTTCTTCTTGGGCTTGTTGTCGGACGCGTTGGTCATGTCTTGCTCGGTTTCCCGGGGTCGTGGATGGAGTCGTTCGGTCATACTATGGTAAGACGATTGATGCCGCAAAAGTCTACCAATAGATTGCTGAAAACCCGGGAGTGCCCCTTGTCGAACCAGCCCCACCCTGAAGTCCTGTCCGTCGCCAACCTGTCACCGTTCTTCGCCGAACCGCTGCAAGCGGCCTACACCGTGCACCAGCGCCTGCACGAGTCCGATCCGGCCGCGTTCGCGCGCGCCGCGCCGCACATCGTGGCGATCGCGGCCAGCGGCGAATCCAAGGTCAGCGCCGAGCTGATGGACCAGCTCCCGGCGCTGAAGATCGTCTCGGTGATGGGCGTCGGCTACGACGGCATTGACGTGGCCGCGGCGAAGGCCCGCGGCGTCGTCGTCACCCACACTCCGGGGGTGCTCAACGACGACGTCGCCGACCTCGCGATCGCGCTGATGCTGGCGCTCTCGCGCCAGATCGCGCGCGCCGACCGCTTCGTGCGCGCCGGCCAGTGGAAGGGCGGCCCGCTGCCGCTCGGGCGCAAGGTCTCGGGCGCGCGGCTCGGCATCGTCGGCATGGGCCGCATCGGCCAGGCGATCGCGCACCGCGCCACGGCCTTCGACATGAGCATCGGCTACACCGCGCGCAGCGCGAAGACCGACCTGCCCTACGCCTACCACCCGTCGCCGGCCGCGCTGGCGGCGCACAGCGACTTTCTCGTTGTGATCACGCCGGGCGGCCCCGGCACGCGCAAGCTGATCGACGCCGAGGTGCTGAAGGCGCTGGGGGCCCAGGGCTGCCTGATCAACGTCGCGCGCGGTTCGGTGGTCGACGAAGCCGCGCTGGTCGATGCGCTGCGCAGCGGCGCGATCGCCGGCGCCGGCCTCGACGTGTTCGAGGACGAACCGAACGTGCCGCAGGCGCTGCGCGAGATGGACAACGTGGTGCTCACGCCGCACATCGGCAGCGCCACCGCGCAGACCCGGCGCGCGATGGCCGAGCTCGCATTCGCGAACCTGCACGCCCAGCTCACCGGGCAGCCGCTGCACACGCCGGTGCCCGAGTGCCAATGACCGGCGCGCCGGTCGCGCGGCGCTGACGCGAGCCTCGGGAAAGCCCCGGGGCACGCGGCCCTCAAACATCATACGATCACATCATAAGAACCACTTTTCCCGACGCTGTCGAAGGAGACATCCGCATGACATTGAAGACCTGGATCGCCGGCACGCTCGCCGGAGCCGCACTGTTTGGCGCCGCGCCAGCGATGGCCCAAGAGAAGCTCACCGTCTGGTGGGTCAAGGGCTTTTACAAGGCCGAAGACGAAGCGCTCTTCGCGGCGATCAAGAAATTCGAGGAGAAGCACAAGGGCGTCAAGATCGAGCTCTCGCAGTACCCGGTGCAGGACATGATCCCGAAGACCGTGTCCGCACTCGATTCCGGCAGCCCGCCCGACGTGGCCTATGCCGACGTCTACGACTTCCAGGTCACCGCCAAGTGGGCGTACGACGGCAAGCTCGAGGACATCAGCAGCGTGATCGATCCGATCCGCGCGCGCTTCGCGCCGAACACCGTCGAGACCACCTTCCTCTACAACGACAAGGACAAGAAGCGCGCGTACTACGCGTTCCCGATCAAGCAGCAGACGATGCACATCGAGTACTGGATCGACATGCTCAATGAGGCGGGCTTCAAGGAGTCGGACATCCCGACCACCTGGAAGGACTACTGGAGCTTCTGGTGCGACAAGGTCCAGCCGGCCTATCGCCAGAAGTCGGGCTCGCGCGCGTACGGCATCGGCCAACCGCTGGGTGTCGACTCGAGCGACTCGTTCTACTCGTTCCTGACCTTCATGGACGCCTACAACGTCAAGCTCGTCAGCGACAGCGGCAAGCTGCTGGTCGACGACCCGAGCGTGCGCCAGGGCCTGATCAACACGCTGACCGACTACACCGCCCCGTACACCAAGGGCTGCGCGCCGCCGTCGAGCACGAGCTGGAAGGATCCGGACAACAACGTCGCGTTCCACAACAAGACGACCGTGATGACGCACAACGCGACCATCTCGATCGCCGCGAAGTGGCTGGACGACATGAACAACGCCACGCTGAACGAAGAGCAGCGCGCGACCGCGAAGAAGAACTACACGCAGCTGATCCGCACCGCCGGCTTCCCGAGCAAGCCGGACGGCACGAAGATGGTGTACCGCGCGGCCGTGAAGACCGGCGTCGTGTTCAAGGAGGCGAAGAACAAGGCCGCGGCCAAGCAGTTCGTCGCGTTCCTGCTCGAGGAGGCCAATCTGACGCCCTATGTCGAAGGTTCGCTGGGCCGCTGGTTCCCGGTCACCAAGGCCGCGCAGGAGAGCGCGTTCTGGCAGGCCGACGCGCACCGCAAATCGGTCTACAACCAGTTCAAGGCCGGCACCGTCACGTTCGAATTCACGAAGAACTACAAGTTCACCGTGCTGAACAACGAGAACGTCTGGGCCAAGGCGGCGAACCGCGTGCTGAACGAGAAGATCCCGGTCGACAAGGCGGTCGACGAGATGATCACGCGCATCAAGACCGTCGCGGCGCAGTAGGGCCATGACGACAGCCACCATCGACGCGTCGGTGCAGCGGCCCGCACGCAAGGCGCCCGATCGGTGGCAGTTCTGGGGCCGCATGCTGGTGCTGCCCTATATCCTGGTCTTTCTTGTCTTCGTCCTGTATCCGGTCGGCTACGGCCTGTGGCTCGCGCGGCACCCGCAGAGCTACGTCCACCTGTTCGACGACCCGATCTTCTTCCGCAGCGTGCTCAACACGCTGGTGTTCCTGATCGTCGCGATCAACGTCAAGATGGTGATCGCGATGATCCTGTCGGGCTTCTTCGTGACCGAGCGCTGGTGGATCAAGATCCTGTCGCTGGTCTTCATCCTGCCGTGGGCGCTGCCGTCGATCCCGACGATCCTGTCGGTGCGCTTCATGCTCAACCCCGAGTGGGGCGTGATCAACACGCTGATCTTCAAGCTCACCGGTCTCGACGGCCCGAACTGGCTCAATCACCCCCCGCTCGCGCTCGGCTTCTCGATGCTGATGCATGTCTGGAAATCGCTGCCGTTCTGGACCCTGATCCTGATCGCCGGGCGCCTGGCGATCCCCTCCGAACAATACGAAGCCGCGTCGGTCGACGGCGCGAGCAACTGGCAGAAGTTCCGCTTCATCACCTGGCCGTCGATGCGCACGCTCTACGTGACCTCGCTGATCCTGTCGATGATCTGGACCCTGGGCGACTTCAACAGCGTCTACCTGCTGACCGGCGGCGGCCCGGCCGACCTGACGCACGTGCTCGCGACCCTGGGCATCCGCTACCTGCGCCTGGATCAGGTCGACCTGGCGATGGCGTCGATCGTCGTCGCGCTGCCATTGGTGCTGCCGCTCGTCTACTTCATGATGAAGAGGCTGTCGAAATGAGCGGCCGGAAGATGAGTTGGAAGTCGGTCGCCACCGAGGCCAAGCTGCTGCTGATCGGCATCCCGCTGTTCCTGTGGACCATCATCCCGGTCTACCACCTGTTCCTGTTCGCGATCTCGCCGAAGGACCAGGCCACGACCGGCGCCCTCTGGCCCAAGAACCCGACGCTGAAGAATTTCGAGAACGTGTTCGGACAGAAGCACTTCTACCTCGATCACTTCTGGGTCCAGCTCGGCAACTCGGTGCTGATCGCGGTCGCGGTCGCGGCGCTCACGCTGTTCGTCGCGACCTCGGCCGCGTTTGCGATCAGCCGCCTGAAGGTGCGCGGCGGCCGCACGGTGATGAACCTGGCCCTCTTCACCTACTTCATCCCGGCCGCGTTTCTCGCGGTCCCGATGTACAAGACCATGGGCAACTACGGGCTGCTGAACAGCCAGTGGGCGCTGATCCTGGCGATGGTGACGATCGCGTCGCCGTACTGCATCTGGGTGCTGAAGCAGGCGTCCGACAAGCTGCCCTACGAGCTCGACGAGGCCGCGCGCATGGACGGCGCCTCGCCGCTGCAGCTGTTCCGCCTCGTCTACCTGCCGCTGATGGTGCCGTCGCTGGTCGCGGTCGGCACCTACGCGCTGCTGCTGGCGTGGAACGAGTACCTGTATGCCTTCCTGCTGCTGTCCAACGACAAGAGCGTGACGCTGGCGGTCGCGCTCGGCAACTTCCTCGCCGCCGACGATTCGCCCTGGGAGCTGCTGATGGCCACGGGTCTGATTTATGCATTGCCGCCGGCGGCGATCTACTACGCATTCAAGCGCTACATGGTGGGCGGCCTGACGGCCGGCGCCGTCAAGAGCTGAAGAGAAGAGAACAGGACTCGAGAACATGGCCACGGTAGGGTTTCGCAACGTCCAGAAGACATACGGCGGCAAGGTCAAGGTGCTGCACGGCATCAGCTTCGACATCGCCGAGGGCGAGTTCGTCGTGCTGGTCGGCCCGTCGGGCTGCGGCAAGTCCACATTGCTGCGCATGCTCGCCGGCCTCGAAGACATCACCGGCGGCGAGATCACGATCGACGCCAAGGTCGTCAATGACCTCGAGTCGAAGGACCGCGACATCGCGATGGTGTTCCAGAGCTACGCGCTCTACCCGCACATGACGGTGGGCGAGAACATGGCCTTCAGCCTGAAGCTGCGCAAGGCCGACGCCACACTCACCAACGACCGGGTCGCGAAGGCCGCGAAGATCCTGAACCTCGACCAGCTGCTCGACCGCCATCCGCGCGAACTCTCCGGCGGCCAGCGCCAGCGCGTCGCGATGGGGCGCGCGATCGTGCGCGACCCGAAGGTGTTCCTGTTCGACGAGCCGCTGTCCAACCTCGACGCCAAGCTGCGCGTCGCGATGCGCGCCGAGATCAAGGCGCTGCACCAGCGGCTCAAGACCACCACGGTCTACGTCACGCACGACCAGATCGAGGCGATGACGATGGCCGACCGCATCGTCGTGATGCACGACGGCATCATCGAGCAGATCGGCACGCCGCTCGACCTGTACGACCGGCCCAGCAACCTGTTCGTCGCGCAGTTCATCGGCTCGCCAGCGATGAATGTGATCGCCGGCACCCTTCTCGTTGGAAAGGACAACGGTTCGGGCGGCTCGACCGCGGTCGAGGCCACCGGCACGCGCTGGCCGGTGCCGGCACAGATCGGCGGCAGCGATGGCCAGGCCGTGCACTACGGCATTCGCCCGGGCGACATCCACCTCGCGCCCGCCGGCTCGGGCATCAAGGCCAAGGTCATCGTCGTCGAACCCACCGGCGCCGAGACCGAGCTGCTGCTGCAGGTCGGCGACGCGCAGATCGTCGCAGTGATCCACGGCCGCACGGCTGCGAATCCCGACGACATCGTCGACCTCGCGATCGACGCCGACAAGGCACACGTGTTCGACTCGGCCAGCGGCAAGCGTCTGGGCTGAAATGGCGACAACGTCCGCGCCACTCGTGGTCGTGATGGGTGTCAGCGGCTGCGGCAAGAGCACCGTCGGCAAGCTGCTCGCGCGCAGCCTCAGTGCGGAGTTTCTCGAGGGCGACGACCTGCACCCGCCGCGCAACATCGAGCGCATGGCGGCCGGCATCGCGCTCACCGACAAGGACCGCCGCGACTGGCTGCTTGCGATCGCGCAGCAGCTCGCCGATGCGCGCGCCGGACGGCATGCGCTGGTCGTGTCGTGCTCGGCGCTCAAGCACAGCTACCGCGACACGCTGCGCGCCGCGGCCAGCCAGCTCGCGTTCGTGCACCTGCACGCCAGCCGCGAGCTGTTGGAAACGCGGCTGGAGGCGCGTGCCGACCACTTCATGCCCGGCTCCCTGCTGGACAGCCAGCTGCAGACGCTCGAACCGCCGGGCGCGGACGAACGCGCGATCACGCTCGATGCCGCGCTGCCGGCCGCGCAGATCGCCGCGCAGGCCGCCGCGTGGCTCGCGCAAACCAGCCCAACAAAGCCACCACGCAAACGATGATCGACGCCAACACCTTTCGCCTCGACGGCCGGCTCGCTCTCGTCACTGGCTCGTCCGCCGGCATCGGCCTCGCGCTCGCGCGTGGCCTCGCGCAGGCCGGCGCGAGCGTGGTGCTGAACGGCCGCGATGCGAGCAAGCTCGCGCAGACGGCCGCGCTGCTGGAAGCCGAAGGCCTGCAGGTGCACACGCGCGCGTTCGACGTCACGCAGCGCGAGCAGATCGACGCGAACGTGGCCGGCATCGAAGCCGAGCTCGGCGCGATCGACATCCTCGTCAACAACGCCGGCATCCAGCGGCGCGCGCCGTTCCACGAGTTCGCCACTGCCGACTGGGACGAGCTGATGCGCACCAACCTCGACAGCATCTTCCACGTCGGCCAGTCGGTCGCGCGCCACATGATCCCGCGCCGGCGCGGCCGCATCATCAACATCTGCTCGGTGCAGAGCGAGCTCGGCCGGCCCGGTATCGCGCCCTACACCGCGTCGAAAGGCGCGGTGAAGATGCTGACCAAGGGCATGGCGATCGACCTCGGGCCGCATGGCATCAACGTCAACGGCCTCGGGCCGGGCTACTTCAAGACCGAGCTGAACGCCAAGCTCGTCGCCGACGAGACCTTCAGCGCCTGGCTGATCAACCACACGCCGAGCCGGCGCTGGGGCGATGTCGAGGACCTGGCTGGTGCCGCGGTGTTCCTCGCCAGCGATGCCTCGCGCTTCGTCAACGGCCACATCCTGTATGTCGATGGTGGCGTCACCGCCACGCTTTGAAAGAAGTACTGTGACCGAATCCAAGCGCACAGAACCGGCCGAGCACCGGGCCGCTCCCAAGCCGGCCGGCGCCCCCTCGGGGGGTCGTCCGGCGTACTCGTCGGACGGGGGGCAGACATTCACGCAAGTTGTTCTTTTCACCGACACCGACGGCCGCGCGCGGTTTCGCGAGCAGGCGATCGCGTTGCCCGAAGGCACGCCGAGTTCGATGCTCTCGGCGCTGGTGCCCAGCGGCGGCCTGCAGCTGCGCCACAGCCCGGTCGGGTTTCGCAGCAGCTTTCACGTCACGACGACGCCGCAGTGGGTCTTCATCCTGAGCGGCCAGATGGAGATCAACCTGCAGGACGGCACGTCGCGCGTGTTCGGCCCGGGGCAGCACTTCTACTCGGATGACACGCTGCCCGCGGGCGCGACCTTCGATGCGGCCGTGCACGGCCACTGGAGCCGGCAGCTGGGCAACGAGCCGCTCGTGACCGCCTTCGTCAGATCATGAGGGCCCCCACAGTCGCTTCGCTCCTGCCCCCCAAAGGGGCGTGCAAGCACCTTGGGGCGGCCCGGCGGTGCTTGCGATGATCAAGAACGTCCACGGCGGCACCGTCGACCTGCTCGGCGAGGCGATCGTCACCGGCCGCTATCCCGTCGGCAGCACGCTGCCGCCCGAACCGCTGCTGTGCGAGGAGCTGGGCGTGAGCCGCACGGTGATTCGCGAGGCCGTCAAGTCGCTGATCGCGAAGGGCTTGCTCGTCACCGGCCCGAAGGTCGGCACGCGGGTGCTGAACGAGGAGCAGTGGAACTGGTTCGACCCCGATGTCGTGATCTGGCAGTCGCGCGCCGGCCTGTCGCGCGAGTTCCTGCGCGACCTGCAGGAGCTGCGCCGCCTCGTCGAGCCGGTCGCGGTGCGCCTGGCCGCGGCGCGCGCGACCGCCGAAGACATCGCCGAGATCGAGTCGGCGTATGCCGGCATGAAGCGCTCGATCGAAGAAGGCGGCGACTACGTCACGCACGACCTGCGCTTTCACCAGGGCCTGCTGCGCGCCTGCCACAACCGCATGGTCGGCCAGATGAGCAAGGCGCTCGGCGCGCTGCTGCGCACCAGCTTCGAGATCTCGACCTCGCGGCCCGACGGCCCGGCCTCGTCGCTGCCGCTGCACCGCGCGGTGCTCGACGCGGTGATCGCGCGCTCGCCGCAAAAGGCCGAGCGCGCAATCATCGAATTGATCGACGGCGCGAACGATGACATCGAAGAAGTGCTGAGAAGCTCGCGCCGCAAGCTGCCGCAGCTCGGCCTCCCGGCGCCGCGGCTGAAGGCGCGGCCGCCCAAGGCGGTGGTCCGACCGCTGCGCTGAATGCGATGATTCGAGGATGAGCACCGTCATCCCCGCATCCGCCACCGCAACCTCCAATCCGACCGGCGCCCAGCGCTGGCGCTGGCTTCCGCCGATCGGCAGCAAGCGCTACTACCTGATGCTGGCGCTGCTCGGCATCTTCGTGCTAGGCCCGCTCGGCGGCGTGACCGCGTCGTACATGAACTTGTCGATCGGGTTCTTCGTCGGCGGGCAGGTGCTGGCCGGCATCCTCGGCTCGACCGTCACGCTTGGCTACGGCCCCGAGGGCAAGCACGGCGCGAACTACATGCAGACGGCCGCGGCCTCGGTCGCCGGCATGGGCGGCATGGTCGTGCTGATCCAGGCGATGGTGTGGATGGGCCTGCCGCAGCCGCCGGTGTGGCAGCTGATGCTGTTCATGGGCGCGATCGGCATGTTCGGCGCGGGCGTCGGCATGCTGTACACGCCTGTCCTCGTGGACCGGTTGCAGCTCACCTTCCCGTCCGGTCTGGCGGTCGCCAACATCCTGCGCGCGCTCACCGACCCGGTGCTGCTGAAGCTCTCGGTCGCGCGCCTGGGCAGCGGCATGGGGCTGGGCGTGCTCGGCGGGTTGGGCAGCGCCAAGCTCGCGTGGTTGGGCGTGATCGAACTCTCGACGTCCACGCTGGGCGCCGGCATGCTGGTCGGCGCACGCATCGGCGTCGCCGCGCTCGTCGCTGGGCTGACCGGCACCTGGCTGATGCCGTACTTCATCTCGATCGGCTGGCTCAACGAGGGCGAGCCGTTTCGCAAGATCACCTTCCTGATCGGCCTCGGGCTGATCATGGGCGCAGCGATCCTGGACATCGGCCAGATCCTCGTCGAGGCCTGGCAGCGCTGGCGCTCGCCGCGCCCACCGCAGCGCGTCGAAGAAGAAGCATGGAAGCGCACGAACACCGGCCGCCTCGTCGCCTGGGTCGCGCTGTGGGCCGCGGTGCTGGTCTGGGTCGGCTCGGGCATCCTGCACCAGCCGCTGTACTTCATGACGATTGCGGTGCTGCTCGTGTTCGTGTTCGCGATGGTCAACGGCATCTCGCTCGGCATCAGCGACAGCAACCCGATCTCGTCGGCTTTCGTCACCGCCATCGTGCTGATGGCCGCACTCGGCCTGAAAGACGCGACCGTCGGCCTGATGGCCGGCGGCATCCTGCTCGTCGCCTGCAGCGTCGCCGGCGACATGCAGCAGGATCGCTCGACCGGCTGGCGCCTGGGCACGCCGCGTACGATCCAGTTCCGCTTCCAGGTGCTGGGCCTGGCCGTCGGTGCGATCCTGACGGTCGGCTTCGCCAAACTGTTCATGAGCGCCTACCCGGTGCTGGCGCTCGACCAGACCGTGCTGAAGGCGGCCGAACAATCCACGCAATGGCAGTCGACGATGACCTACAAGTTCGTCGGCGTGCTGCGCAGCCTGACCGACGACAAGCCCTACCAGCGCCACGCGATCGTGTTCGGCATCGTGCTCGGGCTGGCGGTGCA
>Ga0307517_10005848_pt1 | contig 18398 bp, 9 predicted proteins | sample 23_EM_MG_FD_194515 | JGI IMG/M metagenome (GOLD analysis project Ga0307517, IMG submission 194515) | Populus trichocarpa ectomycorrhiza microbial communities from riparian zone in the Pacific Northwest, United States - 23_EM | ecosystem: Host-associated > Plants > Roots > Unclassified | place... | reverse complement strand
AAATTATTTTATAACCTCAATTTCAAAAGCATTATTAACCAAACATATTAAACTACTTTTTGCTCAACCTCAATTTCAACCACAGTTTTAACCAAACATATATTTTTTCAAACCAACCTCAACTAAAAGTATTTTTTATAAAACAACTTTTTTCAAACCACAACCACAACAACAACTAAAATACCAAACACACACTCTTTCATTTTGAATAGTAAAAAATCTACTTAGTTTTAATATTTATTGACTATTTGACCCGGACTTTACCGCTAGTACAATATTTTTTTTAATAAAAAATTTGAATGTACAACCTTTTTTGATATTTTTTATAAAAAAAAATATAAATCAAAACGCTTATGCATGCATATCATTAAATAAATCGATAACTATATATATTAATAAATAAAGAAAAAATCATTCATGGTAACAAAAGAAGAAACTAGAAAAATTAAGAGATAAAAGTAGATTAAGATATTTGACATCGCAACACATACTATTTATCCAGTTATGTTTAATGACTTTGTTAATCAAAATCATTTATTTATTTAATCAAATGACAATAGAAATATACAAACACGTGAAATTAATTGAATAAAATCAAAAAGAAAAAATATTATGCAAAGTTACACATATTAAAAATATTATACAAAAATAAATATTTTTTAAAATAAAGTTTATTTATGTAAAACATAAAAAAATTGTAGATGAATTAAAATAATCTCTTCAAAAATTAAATACATACAAAATAATAATTAAAAAACACTAGTTATTTAAAAGATGCTAAATAAACAAAAGAAAAAACCAAAGGGAAGGTATATTAACTAAAATATAAATTAAAAAGTTATTTTAAAAAAATATAAATTAAAGAAAGGTATCACTTAAAAAAAAAAAAAAAAAAGAGGTCAAGTGTTGTTAGATCTAACAAACCACATTAAGGCCCCGGGCTCATTTTGAAATGGCATGTGTGTGAAGTGGACTCGTATTTTTTAACTGATAATGTGCTAGCCCTAATTTTTTATTTTTGAAAAAAATGAAGTCAAACTACACATTGTTTACTTTTCTCCGGATTTTACCTACCGTGGTGGCTAGAAAATCATGGATTATGGTTTTTTGACCTGGAAACTCATTTTCTTTTACCATAAATACCTTGATAAATCCATCGATAACTTTAAAAATGCTTAAAAACTAGCACAAAAATCTAAAAATCAACCCCAAATAAAAAAATCTTCCCGAACTGAGATTTAGTTTTTTAAACAATTTGAAAGTAAAAAAACATCTAAGTGGAGATGCCACATAAAACTCATTGACACCATAATTAACTATTTGTATGGCTTGAATTGATGTTGATGTTAATTTTCATCTTTATCGTCAAAATCCAATGACTTTTTCTTTTCTCTCAAATTAGTAACTTCAAAATAAAGAAAATAAAGTTTTGGAATAGAATTGACTTTGTTTTGAAATTTTAAAAATAAAAAGGACACAATATTTATAATTTGAAAAGCACAAGAATAACAATGAAAATTTCACCCAAAGTTTGAAAAGTCAACCATTTTCTCTGTTTTGCACTTTGATCCCTTGTTTTTTAATCCCGCTATTTCCTATTAAATTGGCCTCTAATTCAGTTCAGTAAGGGCGGAAAAATAAAAGATATGAAAAAAAACACATTGTGAACAATGATTCCATGGAATTCTCAAAAGGCATCGCATAACTGTTGATTCAAAGAGAGTTGCGACTTAAATCATTCAAGAACTAGATTTCTATTTAAGCTAGCTATTTACAAGGAATGTGATTTGCCTTCGTCTATTTTCTTCTATATTTTTAACAGATATAAAGACCAAATAGAATGGAAAAAAAAAAAACCAAGAAGAAGAAGATGAAAAGAAACAGCACTGGCTATTGGTTACCAATCACAATTGACTCCAAGTCCCAATTATAACTGAACTTTCTCAAACAAGTTTCAGAAAAACTCTCTATTCATTATGGGTATTGTAAGCTATAACAAACATAAATCTACATACGTTCCAGTGACATTCATCTAGCATCACGATTATTGAGGCAAGGTGTCGAAAATGGATTCAAATCCATCCATGCTCAGACATCATAGATCGATCACAGCACAGCTATGCTTCCCCTGAGTTTGAGCATAGCTTTATTTAACTTTTCTTTCAATATATGCTGTAGCAAAAAGAATTTACAACACCGTTAGTATGAGCAGGGTTGTAAAGATTTCTCGAAGGCAAGTCAATAATAGAAAGAGAGATCAAGAACTAACCTTCTCAAGCATGTCCTCCAAATCTGTCTCCATAAATCTTTCTTGTTAGACGGTTTTTGCTTACCACAATCATCACTCGGAACTTGTTGTAAATTTTGTCAACTAATCGAAAAAGCGCATCCCTCCAGGAATCCTTGAAATATAGCGTGCTAGAAACTCCTACGAATCCAGTCATAAAACCCACTCCCATACCGCCATAAAACCAAAGAATTTCGAACTCATCTTCTGGTCTTCCTTCATCAGGAGGCAGTGCCACTTCTTGGCAGTCGTCAAGGGGAAACCCGCAAAGTCCACTGTTCCCAGCGTAGATGGATTTGTCATCTAAAGTTTGGAGCTGATTTCCTGATGGAACGCGTCCAGATAACTTGTTGAATGACAAGTTCAAGACACTTAGGAAATTCAATTGAGAAAGGCTTGTAGGAATTAAGCCAGAAAGTTCATTTCTAGACAAATCAAGCGATTGCAACTGTCTCAAATCTCCAATCTTCCTAGGAATTTGACCCTTAAAATTGTTTCTAGATAAATTCAGGTTTCGTAGCCCCAACAGATTCATAAGCTGATTTGGAATCTCTCCAACAAACCTGTTTCTTGAAAGATCAATGGAAAAGAGAAACGGAAGTGTCTTTGTGTATTTCTGCTGCTGTCCCTTTATATAAACCAAAACGTTCTCCTCATATACCACAGACTGAAACCCAAAAATATCATCAAATATCGTAGGACCGTATGGCCATTGTTCTTTCATTGAGAACTCATTTGCAATCATTCCACTAAAATTGTGAAAACAGGAGGGAATAGTTCCGGTCATCTCATTGTGTGCCAAGCTCAAAATGCGAAGAGAAGTGAGGTGGCAAAGTTCCTGAGGAATCTCACCTTGAAATCTATTGGAATGAACATCAAGCACTGACAGTGAAGATAGCCCTTCACCTATCCATGGAGGAATAGTACCATTTAGCACATTTTCACTGAGATCAAGAATGTGCAAGTGCTTTAGCTTCTCTAACGACGCAGGTACTTTCCCCTGCAAACTATTGTTTCGCAGGTGCAAAGATCGAAGTTGCTGTAGAGAACCCAGAGAACTTGGAATATGATCATCCAGAATGTTACTAGACAGATCCATCACGCGTAGATGCTGCAACTTGCTCCAGCAATTAGGAATTCCTCCTGAAAACTGATTTTCTGAGAGATCAAGAAATCGTAATCCCCCCATCTTGCATAAAGAAACTGGGATGTTCCCATTTAAGGAATTGTTGGATAGATGCAACAGGGTCAATCGTGGCATCATGTTGCCAATATCTTGGGGGATTTGGCCGTGAAGAAAGTTGTTAGAGACGTCTAATTCAATCACTTCTGAAGGAAAAGGAGTTAGAGGACCCTCGAACTTGTTGGAATACAAGTATATGAATCTGGAAGAAGCATCGAAAGATTTTCTCAGCTTCGGCAAGTTTTTTCCAATTTGATTACGAGACAAGTCCAATAGTACAATACTAGAGGAAATGCTTTCAAACCACTCTGGAATTCTATCCGAAATGCTAGTGTTAGACATCTCTAATATTGAAATATTTTTCTGTGTTTGGAGCCATTGTGGAAATTGGGGTCCAACTTTGCAAGAAAGCAATGAAAGGTATTGAATTTGGAAAGGAGGTACCCAAGTGGGACGAAGATCAAGAACTAGTGAGTTAAGGTACAAATACAAGGTAGTCAAGGAGGTGAGCTTTGAAAAGTGACGTTCAGAAACTATGCCGCTCAATGAATTGTTATGGATATTCAAATACTCAAGATTGAAAAGATGCCCAACGCTTTCCGGAACACTACCATTCAGGTAATTATGGGAGAGGTCTAATCTTTTCAAACTTGATAGTCTTCCAATCGATGCTGGGATTGGACCTGAAAAGGCGTTAGAATAAAGATTGAGGTTGACTAGATGCTCATAGCTTCCTAAACTATCTGGAAGACTACCTCTGAGATGATTAGTTTCAAGAACCAAACTCTGTAAACTGTTCTGCAAGCAGCTAGTTGGACTGCCAAAAGGTTGAGAAATCTCACCACTGAATTTGTTGTGAGACAAGTCAAGCTCACGCAAATTGCATAGATTCCTCAAGGTTCTTGGCATTTCACCCTCTAGTTCATTGTGAGAAAGGTCAAGGACTGCAAGTAGATTTAAATTACCTATGTCACTGGACATGGAGCCTCTAAAACCATTCTCCCTTAGATTAAGAGTTTGAATTCTGCTAAAATTAAATAGCCATTGGGGGATGGAGGAATTGAAGTAGTTGGTGTTGAGATCAAGAACGGTAAGAGATGTAAAATTGGTTTGCAAAAAGAGAGGAATGTGAGGAAGGGAACAAGAGGATAAGTGCAGTTCTACTAGAGAAGGAAGCATGTTTACTGACTCTAACCAGTCGATGGCCTTGGTAAGTTTCAAACCTGAAAGGTCCAAGTGTTTCAAAGAAGGAAGAGTGGATGCCCACTGGAGTTTATCAACTTTCAAGCCATAGTTCCAACTAAGATCAAGGTACTGCAAGTTTGAAAGATTTCCAAGATGGTGGGAAACCTGTCCGTTGAAAGATGCATGAGAAAGGTTTAGGTATTTAAGATTTTTCAGAGAACCTAGAAAAGCTGGAATTTCAGCACCTTGGAAATTGTTGAGGCTCAGGTCTAGATAATCGAGACGTGTCAAGTTAAGTAGAGAATGGTTGATCTCACCTCGCAAGGTAGTTTTGTTTGCAAATGAAACCTGCCGATTTCGTAGATCAAGCTGTACAACATGGCCAGTTCTGTTGCTACAGCTTACTCCCTTCCATGTGCAACAGTCTTCTCCAATCCAAGAAAGCAATTGGCCTGAATCATCTGTGAGGCCTTGCTTGAACTTGAGAAGTGCATCTCTCTCCCTCTTGATACAGCTCAAGTTCGAATCAGCTCCTATTCCATCGAATACAAGATTCACAATCAAAAGAAGCACAAGATTAAAAACAGTAGCAAGCGTTTCCATGCGCACCCAATTCAAGAAAACTGGAATAAATATTTTGACAATATTTTGCTTCTGTGTGCAAAAACCGGTTGCATAAACTTGATGAATAATAGGCTGTTTCCTTATCTCTCTCTCTCTCTCTATATATATATATATATATAGATATAGATATTGATATAGATATACATACATAGTTCTTCTCTACTTTTGATCCTTCACCCACTGAACAGGGGAAGACAACTTTTACTTTGCAAGGTCGAGTCATTAATGGGAATTGACACCAAATTCTCAAACGCGTAGATTTTTTTGTATCAATTTCTGGTGAGTCCAAAAGTCACATTCGTGGCGGTCTCGCTGCAAGTACTAATCAGAAATGCTTTTTGGTTATTTTTAGAAGTAGTCCCTCTTGTCTCAGGTTGATTGGAACTTGGTCACTTAAGAATATATCTATAAATGGTCAATACTCCGCACAGACCAAAGACTTCTGATATTCAAAGTCTAATATTAAGACATTTTCCATTTTTTCTACAGCAATACTGATCCAGTTAGCTTTGCGTGCAATGCAACTTTCCAGGCTTGTTCTGTTTGTGATGACTTGTCTGCATTTCCTTCACCCTTTAGTATATTCACTTCACATTATGGTTACAGAGAAACTCCCATTTGAATTTGGACTTTTTTCTGCATTGACCGTTCAAAGTTGGGAGCAAATCCTAGCAAGTGGTTCCTTCCAATCCAAAGTGAAGATGAATATGGATGGTTTTGGATATGCAAACATGGACTCCAAGATTCTCCAATCCTAACAAAGAAAGAGAACATAAATTAGCGTTGGATTCCATGGTTTGGCCCTTGTTACTTGTTTAGGAGAATTTATGATTTTTCTTTCTTCAATTGATATGGTAATGATTAAAAGCATGTTTGAGAATATTATTGCAATTGTTTTTTAAAATGCTATATATTAAAATAATATTTTTTTTATTTTTTAAAAATTATTTTTGACATCAGTATATCAAAATATCTGAAAACACCAAAAAAAACTATTAATTTAAAACAAAAAAATAAAAATAATTTTAAATTTTTTTAAAAATACTTTTAAAACACAAAAATAAAAAGAACCTAAATCACCAACCCCAACAAGCCACAAGGCTATTGGTTATAGAATGTGAGAGTATATGACTGGAGTCGTAAAATCTGTCCTTCGCATATATTTTCCATTTTCTCTCTGTAGAATATATATATATATAACAAGAATAAGAAACTAAAGTCAAGGTTATTTGAAAGTTACAAATGGTTGTGACTTTGGTCCCCTAACTTTTATTCTTTTTGGCAAAAGATAGAATTAGGCAGTAGTACTGGTTCTAATACGCCTAGGCCCTTGCACACATATCAGAGGCACTCCAATTGGAGAAAGGAGTGGAGAAATGTATGCTCTTTTTTTTTCCTGCAAATTAAACGTCCCCAATCTTCCAAATTATCAATATACAAATTTAAATTAATTACATGTGTCTGCAAACATAGAGTATCACAAATGGAAGTTCATAAAAAACAAATAACAGTGTTAAAGTGGCAGATCCAATCATCATCAACAACTCAACTACAGCCAGCCAATTTTTAAGGTAAAAATGATCATTTGAAAATTCAAGACTTACATATGCACGCATATCAAGTGCAAAAATGATATTATATATGTCACTTACTTTAAAATATGTCTAAGGATGCAGGATTTCGGAATAGTTTTAGAATTTTGATCTAAGTTCCATTAATAGGCGTAGCCCTTCAAATTGATCCAATGCCTTTATTTTTTAAATCCATGGCACTCAATAAGTCACCCAGGAATCATATGGTAAAGAATCGTAGCTTGCATGCTAGGGCTATCACAACCAAAAACATTAACACACTTGGCACAACAATTATGGGCAAGGGTAATTAGCATGATTTACACACATCTCAGAGGTGTTGGTTTCTACACATTATTGATAGTTTCCAACCGCAACTACAAAGAAAGCTTATGTTTAAATAACCATAAGGTTGATTAGAATTGGATGTGAGAGCAAAGTGGGGGAATATTTGCAAAGAGCAAATGTAGGTCTTTCAAATTATCAAGATTTTCTTGACTTTATATGAGAGAGGGTTGTGACAGGTTATTGTTATCATTTGTATATTTCAAAGCAATTGGTCTTGAGGGAACCAAGCATCACTGGATTTCTATCAGAGAATCACCATTACAAATCATGGGAATGACTTGACAAACAATTTATGGCCAATATTAATTCGAAATTGATTTGGTTCAACTAAAAAAAAAAACCATTATTTATGGACTTCTTAATTTAAAAGCTTAGACTGCCACCATGTTGAAGGGGCAGAAACAAAGCTGCAATGTGAACGCAAAAAACTAATCTGATGGTATACAACCTTCATAGGCTGAGCAAGGAAAATGACCATCCATTTGCAAAGGGAAAGAAAATAATCCAAAATATTGAGAAAATATTTAAACGTGAAACACATAATTGAGAGAATAGAAACTGAGCACCTTGTCAAGGTATTCTTGCCGTTTCTTGATCAGACCCATGTAATCCTGGTCTTCAACACAAAGAGTTAGAGCCTTAGAATCAGCACCAGGACCATCCCATTGAAGGGGACCTAAATTTCGGTATAGATCTTCCATCTAAAATCTTCCAGCGTTTATTCTCAGCAGCCTACAATTAAGCCATGTAGAAAATTATTATTGCATGCTTCTCTGAGTTCATATGGACTTTATGTAAGTTGTAATCACAATATCTATAAAGTTCCTACTTGGCTAATTCTCCTAATATTTGAATAACATGTAATAGAACATTAAAAAGAACATACTCATATGTTTTGCCTTTCAAATCCACGGTAGCTGGATGTATAAAGGTTTTCCAAGTGAAGATGCGCCAGAGCTGGCTCCTTTACTCGGAGTGATAAGGACGATTGGGAAAGAACAAAGTGATCTCAGTAACCAAATTAGCTAACAATAAGCAGGGAAGGTGGCGAAAGCAGAAAAACCAATGTAAAACCTGAGTTTGGAGATAAACAAATTAAAACATAAACATTTTCCCAAAAAACAGTAGTGATAAAACATCTCAAAACAGTTTTTTTTCTTGCTTCCAGATTTTCACAGCATTCAATTCAGTTTTTTTGAAGTAATTCAACTTGCAATGCCCTTCCCACTTCAATTTATACCATTAATTCCTTAAAAATGTAACTAATCTGACCAAGATTCTCAAGACATTCCACTTTGTACATAAGTTCTTCCCTCTACTTTTCTTTGTCAGTCTTCAGCTTCTTATTATCTTTTAATTAATGGCAATGGCAGCACAACTTTCCTGCTAAAACCGTGTGCTGACTCTGTTTTATCCGTTACTGTTTCTGTTTTTTTCCTAACCTGCCTTTGCAACTCTCCAACATGCTTATATATGTTCTTAGCTGTAGCAAGCAACTCATTACTCGTCTACTGATTCCATTTCAATTCCCTTTCTTTATAGACAATCATGGACTTCATCGTTTGAGCTAAACAAGTAAATTATTCTGCAATTTCATCCCCTCATCAACTATCTTTGGCCTGTCCATAACCTCCTGTTCAAGCTCATCAATTCTTGAGTATCGATTTCTTAACATATCAAGCAGCACATTATTTGCAAAGAAAGCACTGGAAAAAAAAACGCTGTTAAGGAAAAAAGAAAGTCGGGAAAACAAACCCAAACACACAAGAGAAGATAAACAAAAGACAAACTTAACACACAAAGACATTCAAAGAAAGAATCAAAAGTTCCTAACCCTAGAGCATACAGCAACCCTAGAACGTACACCTGTGACAGAAAGGAAAAAGGAAAAGGGGAAGAAATTTCAATTAATTGATAAGAGAGATTCACCTTGTTCCAAATCAGTGGGAGATACTGTAAAAGAATCCAGACGGACCAAAAGCCAAAAACACTCAGGAAGAGACATTGATTTATACCAGTGAATAATACTTGGAATTCCATCAAACACTGTGAAACATAAAAGAAATCTGTAAAGCAAACACGTGTACACAAAAAAAAAGAGCCAAGAATCATTATTACATTAGAATTCCTAAATCAATTCCACATTGAGTGGAGAAGTTATAATTGGTTTAGTCAAATTTGAACCAGAAACTCATTGTTATTTGAAGAAGAACTATTTGTTGTTTGGCATAGTTCCTACACATAACAGGAAACAGAGTCATCCACGAACCAAACGCAGTGTTGTAATCAAACTAAATATCATCAGTATCTACCAACACCCTTGACCATTGAAGATAATCTTCACATAAAATGCACAATCATCACACAGTTTGTGATCGTGCAACATACAAATGGAAAAACTCGTGAAAAATGACAACTTGAACACATGTCAAAGAAAGGTTGATGATAAGTAACATAGGCAATATTTAAAACCTATAATGCAAGAGTTGCTGCAGATGGCACATTCCCAAGAGAAACAACTCAGCACAAACAAATCCTTCAAAACAGATAAATAAAAGAAATAGAATAGATGAAAAAAAGATATGCTAAAACAAAATAAAAAAGGAAACCAAACAATTCCCTATAAAAGGGTTCAAACCAATTGAAGAATCTGCTAGCCATGGATTTTTTTATGTGTAAGAGAAAGCACTGGAAAAAGAAGAAGAAGAAGAAGCTAACCATAATATTTAAATATACATTCATCCAAGCAAGAACGTCTAATGAGATAGATGAAACCTTCCAAATCAAATCAACACAATCACCCATCAATTTATCTCATCAACCTCAACACTGGGTAGCCAAATCCAAAAAAAAAAAAAAAAGGAAAAACCAAAAGACTGTTAACCCAGCTAACAAAGCTCTGAAAATCCCCCAACACTGCTATTTTGACACTGAAATTGTGCGCATTCCAGCAATATGGCTGACAAATTGTAATCATAATGTAGAAACTCAAAGAAATACTCCCATCTAATTCAAGCCACGTCTCAAAACCGCCACAAAAAAATCAATCTAGCCTTGAGGACTGTTACTACCATACCTACCATGGACAAATCCCAGCAATGATGATGAAGAATCCCACAAAACGCAAGCCTCCCCTTCAATCACAGACTGCCTCTTTCACATAAACCCAAAATTACAAAATGTCATTTTACAGTGAGACACCGAATAGTAAAAGAGCGTTTCGTTTTAGTTGTTTTGTTGATGTTGATTATAATAGCCATGGTTTTGATAAAGACTTTCTGGACGGTGACTTTAGTACTATGCACCATTTTGCGGGCACGACTACGGGCATTTAAAATTTTAATTAAACGTAAAAAGTTCCAGAAAATTTAAGAAACATGAAAATAAATAGTTTAATAATAACAAGGAATTAAATAAAATGAAGAGGAAAAAAGTGAAAACAAAAGAAAAGCATGACTAGAAGAAGAAGGAATTGTGAGGCAAGCCCGGTTCACGTGGGGTCTTCACTTTTTTGCCCATGCAAGCATGGGCCTAGTTCATCAGGCCCGGCCTCAGAAAAATTAAAAATTAAAATAAAAAGAAAAGGATTAAAAAGCGGACCATGTATTGTCCATGTCTTCTTTTCCAACGATTTTAAGTCACGACTCGCTGATTTTTTCACTTCAAGAGTGGATATGTGATCATTTTTCATATAAAAACACCTCCCGCCATCCCAAAGTTCAAAATTCATTTTTGTCAAGCAATTGAGGTCGTGATCCAGTAAAAAAAGGGATTTATTTTCTTTTTCTATATCTGGATTTGATTCTCTCTGTATACGTTTGTCATTCCCGTGATATTTTACATGTTCACTGGGCTTATAGGATATTTAGTAGACCTGAAAATTAGTTGTGATGCACGTAAGCTGACCCGGATATCTCGGATTATCAAAAAAAAATTCATTTTTTTCACATTTAAACTACAAATTACCAAAACAATTTTGGATTCTATTATCTAAATGAGAGCTCTGATCTCGCTATTTGATCCAAATATTAGCTCTTAAATGCCTACATTCAATTTTTAAACTTATATTCATGTGAGAGAGGATGAAATGGGTTCATTCTCGGTTTTAGTATATTCTTTCATTTTGAACTGTAAAAATAATTTACTCGGTGATTGGAAATGAGACGAGTCCGTTCTCAGTTTTAGTGCTTGATTGGTAATCAAGTTGTGTTTGTGTTTTAAACAAAACGCTGATGCAACCTGTTTGGTAAAGAAAAAACTTAATTTACTATTCATGGGTCTCACGGTATTTTTGCGTCCGAAACGCAAGGGAAAGAAAAGGAAGAAAATGTTGCTTCCAGCGCATTGTTCATGCTAATTAATTAGCATGAACAGTGAAGCATACTACATTGTTCAGGTCGGACCGGTTCCGACCCAATCAGTTCCGGTTCAAAGCTCAAAATGCATTGAACCAGATCCGACTCAGTAAAATCAAAAATCAAAATTATTTTTTATTTTTTAATTGTGTTTTATTCGAAAAACTAGTGTTTAACATTATTCAATGACATTACATAAATTAGACAGAGATCACTTGATGATGTAGCATTTGCAGAATTTGATTGCAATCCCAATTTTGTTCCTGATTATATTTTATCTGATGTTGTTGCGCGCTTAAGAAACCAAAAAAATTGTAGTCCTTGTCGGATGTATTTCATACATGATGAAATTGTAGATAGTTTAATGAAACAATAAAAAATATTTTATATAAAGTATTATTTATTTCGTGATGTAATAACAATAGTTAAATCTACAATATTTAAATTAAAAATCATCAATATTAATATATATTTTTTAAAATTATTTTATAACCTCAATTTCAAAAGCATTATTAACCAAACATATTAAACTACTTTTTGCTCAACCTCAATTTCAACCACAGTTTTAACCAAACATATATTTTTTCAAATCAACCTCAACTAAAAGTACTTTTTATAAAATAATTTTTTTCAAACCACTACCACAACAGCAACCGTAATACCAAACACATCTAGTCGTTAATTTCAGGACTTTGAAAAATTAGTTGAGATACATATAAACTGTTCTGGATACCCTAATTAAAAACAAAAGGTATAGAGAATATATAGTAGACTACGACTCTAACTAAAGGTTGGGTAATAGGACAAAAGTGTCACATGTTTTGTTGGCCTTCATCACATAAAATTTCATCTATCGTTATCATATAATATTTCCATACATTTCACATTTTGAATGCTAAAGATGTGTTTATTGAGAAGGTAGTAAAACAAATAAGGAAATGATCGATTCCGACTAAATCTCGTCTCGTCTCGTCTCATCTCGTCTCATCTCATCTCATCTCCTTGCATATTAAATTGAAATCACAGAAAAGTAGGATGCGTGTACATATCACGAATTGATCTCACTTTAAAAGTTTTAGTACATGGTTAAAGCACGAATTATTTTACCATGTTTATATTTATAATTAGCGGTATAACATTAATTATTTTTATAAAACTTATTTAAAAGAAAATAAAGAGGCAATTACTAGAGAAAAATCCTATGCGAATGTATTATTATTCTTTTTAATGGAGCATAGATTTTATATTTTATATTTTTTTATGTTTATATTTTTTTCTAAAAAATACATGATGAATAATTAATAGGATGTCATTAATTAATTTTTAATTATCATGAAATCTTTTATTATAGAACTTTAAACTCGATAAATTTTATGATGGTTAGAGAGCATCAAGAAGTTGTATCTAATTAGTTACTCTGTGTGTATGTATTTTGAAGAAAAAACATAAATGTAAGTAAAAAAGATAAATCATAGATGAAAAATATATATTTTAATATAAATTAGGGTTTAAAATCTAAAAAATTAAATTAAACTCAGATAGAAAATTAAATCACAAGCTGCGAGCTAGGGCCAGAGACAGGTAGCGGTTACCTTTGCCTCGAGAGTGAGAATATAAAAAGTCAGCATGTAGATGATGCCGTTATCAGGTCTTCGAATTGAGTTGGAAGACGAAGACGATCTTGGGGCCATGTAGGAGAGTTCTTCACGCCGGGGCAAGCGAGTTGACAATGGGGGAAGTGGAAGGGGACCAATCAAGTCGCAAGTGGGGGGAACTCTCTTTTCATTTCACTCACGATGGGCTGTCTTCAAAGGACTCCTTGCGATATTATCTGTTCTGACTTCTGAGTTCAGCCGCTTCAGTCGATGCTTCCTCATTCAAGTATCGCTGGTCCCCCGTCTTCGAATCAGTTTGCACATCAATCCAAGTGATTTGGATATTATCAGTGATTTATTTGAAAAAAATTAATAATATGAAATATGATGTATCGTGGTTTCTTAGGTTTCCTCTCATTGTAATCATAAATAAATAAAGAAAAGAAAATGTTAAACTACAAGCTCAATATTTTGGTAATTTCCATAAAATCAATCAGAGCATAATAATAATGATAAAAAAAAAAAAAAATGTTCAAACCTCCATTCACTTCTCCATTGATTCAAAGCAACAAAAACATAGAGAGGAAAATTTATGGGTAAGCAATCCACCACTGCACATTTCTACTCCACGACTGCATTCAAGAATCTCTTGCTCTAATTTGACCTAACAAATATACCTAACGGTCTAATACCTAATTTACCCCCCAAACCCATTTTTACACCCACGATATGCATTAAAAAAGACTATTAATAATAGCAATTCTGATAACTAATTAGCCAGCAGGCATCATCTGGTGGTTAATTAATCACAGCAGGAAATCCATGAATTTGAGCCAAGGATGAAACCCACTTTTAGCAGCCTCCTCTTTAACTTCTTTTGAGCATGACGGAGACGACGTCGTTGTCAATCCTCCACCACGACTACAGCTTGCACCGTCCATCCCCGATTTTTTTGGACACAGAAAGAAGTTTCTTGAACCCAACGCCATTAGTTTCTCATCTCTATCCAGACCTGCCAAGAAAAAACATTTTCAAAGGTTTCCATCAGTCTCCGCCCTACACGTGTCCACCTCTCAAAATTAACAGAGATCAAAGCGTGATTTGTTGATGATTAATCTTACTTTCTAAACTAAACTGCGAGTAATGGAGGTCGAATCTGGAGGAGTCGTTGGCAATGATCGAACGGCGGCCTTCCTTCATGTACTGCTGGATAGCTGCGGCGATTAGTTCGCCGACGGTGGATTCAAGAGACATCAAAACCTGCACCGCACCAACGCTTCCTTGGACAGTCACGTTGAGTAAAACCTTCGTTAACTTCGGCCTCACATCCGGTACCGTAGCAGGCAAATTCTTTCCGGCCAGCAAGTCCGGGAGTGTCTTCGGCCGTCGAATCCTCGCCTCCGGCATTTCCGCCGGTATCTTCCCGTGGAACGACAACGCTTTCTCATTTAACCTATTTTTCCTGTTTCTTTCCAGTTCCTGTCCTCCTCCTCTCCGGTAACCCTTTGTTGGTGTTGGAGGCATAATTGTAAGCGACAGTAAGGGTATTACACGAAAAAATAAAAAAAATACAATAAAAAATCTCTTTCCCTCCAGTTACTCTATTTCACCGGTTACCTCAAACGGCGGTAGCGAAGGAAACGCGGGCGAGGGAAACCGAGAGCAGGAGAGGAGCGTTGGCTCTCAGGTTTCCGGTAGCTGTTTACTATCATAACCTGTAATGTAAGACCGTGAGTAAAAGGAAACCAAGGGGCAATTGAGAAGCGAATTATAGGAGATGGACATTCTGGGCTAAAAGGCCTTGCCAGCGCTTGCCTATTTATAAGGAGAGGACGGTAAGAAACCAGCGCGTATTTTCTTTTCAATTATCTGCTATAACCGGATGCAGAGAGAAAACGGATGGTTTCGGTTTAACTTAATCGATCAACAGTCAGAGAGGAGTGTTATTGACTGCTAATTGCCCCTAGTTAAGGACGTGTGTCGCGTGTGTGGTAATTTTTGAAATTGTTACTGATGCGTGTTAAAGTGCGTGTGGGGATGGTGTATAACTGTTGGTCTTTGCGATTTGTGGTTGACACGTGGATGGTGATCGTGCGGTGGTTTTGTTGCGGATTCTCTGTGGTGGTCTGAGAAAAGGTGAGATGCCAGATAGAGAACGGCTGTTGCGTGTGGTCATATGTTTCCCACGTGTGGATATTACTAGTGGTGAGTCAGAGTAAGAGTAGAGTTGGCTACTCAGTTAGGCACTGGCTCATATAAAATGAAGATTTACAATTATTTGGTGATACAATTATTTATTGTAATATATTGAAGTTTATTTTAGTATTTTTAATAAAAACACTTAGCGAACATGTGTAAATAGACAGATATTTAACAATTATTAACAATAAATGGATTTAAGGGTAATATCATTTATTGTTCATTATATTTGAGGTGAAATAGATAAAAACATAAAACTGAAATGACAACACAACAATATATAGGAGCTAGCATGATGTTTTTCTCTCTCCCAAATTATAAATCGACGTCGTCGAGGTAAATACGGTGGAGTGTGACACCAATCTGCACCCCCGAGACACGTGTCAAACATCGAGTGGGTCATATCTGGTCCCGCAACCACGTGGTGGGATTGGGCGACGAGAAATTCCAGCACGCGTATGTTGGAACGTGTAAATAGACTATTGGTTAGATTACCCCACGTAACCTCCCCGGATTGGATCGATGCTGATTTCATGTAGCTTGTTTTCCTGTCATTAACATCAACTATATGAGATTGTGCATTTTGTCATGGCATCAATTATTATGTTAATTGCGTTGAAAATCAGACGGGATTGTTTATTACCTTGTTAAAAGGAAGGCGTCTACGTTTTGTAGTTGACAACTTAGCTGTGAAGGAGGAAAAAAAATGGACCCAAATGAAATGAAAGTTGTGCATTATTTTTTAAAGTATTTTTAATTTAAAAATATATTAAAACAATATATTTTATCTTTGAAAATTAATTTTTTATATTAAAACAAAATAAAAAAATTAATTCTAAAAAAATTTAATTTTTTAAAAATATAATTTCAACCGCGGTCCAAACTAACCTAGAGTTTGATAAATTTGTGTATATAATTTGTTGGGTAGTAGAAAATTTGTGTTTTTCTTTAATATTATGACATACTGGGGCTAGTTTATATGTTATTTAAAAATAAATTACTCCCAGAGCAATTTTAAAACCATATATTCTATATTGATGTGGTATATTTAATATTTTTTATTAATAATTGCCCAGTGATTTAAACCTAAAAAACTAAGGATATGGACAAATCTCCTTAATTATTAGGAGAATTTATTGAGATTAGTAGAAAGTTCGTGTATGTTTGGTGTTTCATGCCAACTTTATTAACCAAATTAAAGTATATCTTGACGGAATGGAATCTTACTTGTTACTTTTTTTTTTAATATTAATTATCAAATCATGATACATCATATTTCATATATATTTTTTCTTACAAATAAATCACTGATAATATCCAAATCACGTTTCAAGGGAGCTTTTGTCCTAATTATTTATGAGTGGGATTGCACATGTGAGGTTTTTCGGATTAGGAAAAGAATATATTATAAAACTAGGTAGTATCCTATGAATGCTAGTCTTATCAGAAGATTCTTTTTCAAGAAAAATTCAATCCCGTGCATGATATTTTTCAAAAATTGATTTCGGAGATTTTTTTATGCAACTAGCATTACTTTTATCTTCGTTGTTTAATATATTTTATTTTTTTTGAGAAAAGTTCGATATTTTCTATAAATGAGTAAGAAGTGTCAAAAAGTACGTACCCAAGATTGCAATGTCGATATGGTTTGTTTGGCATTCTACTATTGCGTTTTAAAAATATTTTTAAAAAAATTTAAAAAAAAATTATTTTTTATTTTACTTTAAATTAATATATTTTTGATGTTTTTAGATCATTTTAATGTGTAAATATCAAAAATTATTTTTAAAAAATAAAAAAATATTATTTTAATGTATTTTAAAATAAAAAATATTTTGAAAAATAACCGCAATCACACTTCCAAACACACTTTGTTTTTTTTTATGTGAATCGTGGGCAAGAATATAAAAGACTTGAAAGATGAAAAACAATGTAAGAGGAAGAATAGCTAGGCCAAGAAATTTATGATATTTTCATTGAAAATCGATTAACAAGTGAAAGAAGACTCTACTGTGAGGATAAGAATGAGCTACATACCTGGTTATAGGATATTTACGTCTGGTCTCAGAGAACTGAATTTTCCGTGCTTGTCGAGTTGCTAGCTAGCTACAAATTCAGCTTGGTTATATCTTCTATAATAGTTCTTGAAATCCGGCTCGAATTTAATTTAATTTAACTCAAAGTTTAATTTGCAAGTCGATAACTCGAATCAATCTAAGTTTTTTTTTTTTTATCTAAGCTTTTTAAGTGACTCGATCGGCCTGAGTAATAGTTGAATAAAAAAATTACTATCACATAAGTTTTATTTATTTATTTATATTTTTGCACATATAATATTACAATGATAGAAGCAGCTGCGTTTTGAATATTTAAGTTACGAGGTTTATTAGCATCCATATATAAAAATACATATGTTGTTGTCATGAAGCCAATCAAGCTCTCTAAGGAACATTATATTATATTAAATTAGAGCATCAAACTCGTTTCTTGTTGTTTGACAGATACTCCTATTAATTTATTCAAGCAGACAGCCTCATTATTTGAGATATTCCAAGTTTCCAGCAACCTACTTGGTTTTCTTAGTACAAGAAAAGGAAGTTGGCGAAAAACAGCTCCAACGTTTTGGTCTTGACAACGGGTTGGATTCAATTTGACTGAGCCTTATCACCTAAGAGGCTAAGAGTGAAATGTTTTGACCGATACTCTGTCTTCTTTCCCTTTTCTTTTGGCTATCATTGTAATAAATCTTTTCGGCATTAAAAATACAAATATCCATGTATTGAGCGGAAATGTTTTGTTAAGAATCCAATTGTTTCAAGAATTTCACCTTAAAAAAAATGCATCCCACAATTATTAGATTAATTTATGGATCATATAAAAGTAATTATTGATTTATACTGGATAATCGGGTTGATGAGCTATGTCTAAATAGTCTTATCTCTGCTTTAAACATGCATACATACGTACACTGAAGTGGATTAGAAGGAGCTCAAGTTAATATGCCGATATGTGTTTTTTTCCTATATATCACAAATAAACAGTGATTTTAGA